>ULYX01009037.1_pt1 | contig 19000 bp, 15 predicted proteins | sample 1962591 | NCBI WGS metagenome assembly ULYX01 (sample SAMEA4835874, study PRJEB28245) | human gut metagenome | biome: gut microbiome; material: fecal sample | place: Denmark | collected 2008
ATCCACAGGGGAATGCGAGCCGTGCTGAATGTGCAACGATCATTATGCGATTTGTTGAAAACTATAAATGATTGATAAGATCATTTAATTAGATTGAAAATCACCAACAAATTATTGTGTTTAAAAGAGTTACACTATATTAGTTGAATTACGTGAGCGTTCTAAATTATCGTAAGGGTGTTATCCACTGATTGGGTATCCAAAATCATTTAGGGTTTTAGCGTAAACAATTGGGGTCTAATTTGGGGTCTGAAGGTTTCGTTAAAATTTGAGAAGATCAAAAGAGATGTAGAACTGTGGTTGTATAGACTACAGGGAATACATCTCTTTTTCGTTGTATTTTTCTTGTTTTGATTGTTAAATTGTCAGTATCTTTTATTCGATTTTTTTTGAAGACTGCATAAAAATAGGACAAGAAAAATAGAGAAGTCCAGAATCAATGTGGTCTTGAAATAATTAAATATCAGAAAGTGATTTTTCTAAAGTTTCTCTTCTTTTTATTTGGAATCCAATTTTGAACATATTACAATTAAACTAAGAAAAGTTAAAAGAATCATATATTTTAATAACGGAGATCAATATTGTGAATCAATCTGTAAAACAACTTAAAGAAAGAATAATAATGCTTGAAAAAGAAAATCAGATGCTAAAAGAAGAACTTTATAAAAGAGGGATTACTTTTATAACAAATGAGAAACATTTAGATAGAAATCAAAAAATAGCCGTTTTTATGGATTATTTTAAACCTCGACTAGATGTATATGAGAAGCGTTACTTCAGCAATAAACAAAATAAATTTGGATGGACTTTAGTGTGTTTTAATGAATTTAAAAATGGATGCAGAAAAGGGAGGATAACTAATGCTTGTCGGAACTGTCCAATTAAAAGTTTGGCTCCATTAACTAAGGAAGTGATAATCGACCATTTTAAAGGAACAAATAAGAATTTGGGAATTGGTATATATCCACTATTAAAAGACAACACTTGTTATTTTCTCGCATTAGATTTTGACGATGATAGCTGGTTTGAAGACATGTATTCTGTTTTTAAAGTTGCTGTTCGATATGGATTAGAACCAGTGATGGAAAGATCTGCTTCAGGTGCTGGTGGACATTTGTGGTTCTTTTTTTCGACAAACATCAAAGCTTCACTAGCTAGAAGATTTGGCGAATTCTTGTTGCAGGAAACCATGAAACAAAACACTAGAATTACATTCAAGTCTTTCGACCGTATGTTTCCTAATCAGGATTATTTACCAGAAGGTGGTTTTGGCAATCAAATTGCGCTACCATTGCGCTATTCTTCCTATGCACAAGGCAATACTACATTTATCAATGAACTTCAACAGCCTTACTTTAATCCTATTGAGTATTTGACAACAAGAAAAAAGATAACGCAGGAAGAAGTTGAGAAGATATTAGAATATAATACAGAGAATGATTATTTCTTTGATTCTGACCAGATGTGTTTTAATTTGAATGTGAGTCAAAAATATGTGGATCGTATAGTTGGAAAAGAATATACTGCATTAATGATAGAAAAGAAGAATCTTAATTCTTTAACATATAATACGATCAAGCGTATTTCATCTATGTATAATCCTGCATATTACGAGTTACAACGATTACATAAACCAATTTATTATAAAAATACACCAAGAATCTTATCTTATTATGAGGAAGATGATACATATATTTATTTGCCAAGAGGAACCAAAGATAAACTAATGTCTGTATTAAGAGATACACATTTTGATATAGAAGATGTAACAAGTGAAGGGCATGAAATAGATGTAGATTTTAAAGGTGAGTTAAAGCCGGAACAAAAACCAGCCGTTGAAAAGATGATAAAGTATAATATGGGAGTTTTAAAAGCCGTTCCAGGCTTTGGCAAAACGGTTATTGGTATTTATTTGATTTCACATTTTAAAGTCAGCACTTTAGTTATTGTTCCAACAAAACCAATTCAAGATCAATGGTTGGAAAGTATCAATGAATTTTTAGAGTATCCTAAAGCTTCTAAAAAGAAAGATGAATTTGTTTGTGTGTATAATGGAAACAAGAAACGAGTCAATAAAAACATAGATATCGCGACTGCCTCCTCATTATCAAGAATGGAGAACTTAGATGATTTTTTAAATTCTTATGGAATGGTTATCGTGGATGAATGTCATAGAGCTGCAAGTGATACATTTACTCACATCTTACGAAATGCAAGTTCTAAGAGAATATATGGTTTGTCAGCTACTCCAAAACGAGAAGATGGTTTAGAAAAAGTCATATATATGTTTTGTGGTCCAAAACGATTTGAAAGATCTTCTCTACAGATGAAAGGGTCATATGGATTTAGCCAAGTTCTGATTCCACGAATTACGAATTCAGTTGTGTTGGATAGAAAAGCTGGTTTTGTAGAAATATGTAATGAACTAATAAAAGATATGGCTAGAAACCAATTGATTTTTAAAGATATATTAAATGAATATAATCAAGGAAGTAAAATCATAGTTTTATCGGAAAGAAAAGAACATTTATCTTTAATTGGAGATATGTTGAATAAAGCAGCTCTACGTGTGTATTTGATGACAGGAGAACAAAAGAAGTCACAAAGAGATCTAATCATGAAACAAATAAAAGAATTAGATTCTCATGAATCTTATGTACTTCTAGCGACTAGTACATTATTAGGGGAAGGCTTTGATTTACCTGAACTAAGAACTCTCTTTTTAACAATGCCAATATCTGGAGAATCAAGACTTACTCAATATACCGGAAGAATCCAAAGAAATGATGAAGGGAAAGATGTTGTTAAGGTATATGATTATGTAGATGTACAAATACCAATGATGCAGACTATGTTTCATAAACGATTGAAACATTATCAGAACATTGGATATGGAATCTATGAACAGACAAAAGAATCTTCGATTCAACAGGTGCTATTTGAAAATTCTGAAGTTAAAAGTCAATTGATAGAGGATATAGAGAATACTAAAAAGGAAATCGTTATTTTTACAACAGCTTTATTGTTGTCTAAAATAAAAGATTACTTTAGCTTATTATCAAATAAATATTCAAAAGGCATCAAGATTTATTTTGTACTATCAGATACATTAAAAAACAAGCAATCAGAATTAAAACATATTTCTGGAATTGGAGCGAGTTACCAATTTATTGAGCATAATAAACATTTTGTAGTTATTGATCGACAGACAGTTTGGAATTTAGATTTTGATATTTTTGGGTATAATAAGGCAGATGGATATGGAATTCGAATTTCAGATAATCAATTAATTAATGACATATTGAAGGAAATATCGATTACTTCAAAAAGAGATGATCTTACATTGTTTTAAATCAATATATGAAAAAATCTTTCTCGTTAATTTATAGAATACAATAACTTTGTTTTGTGAGAAATAAAAAAACATCCTGTTAAAATGTGTAATAAAACACAAGAAAACATGCTATTTTTTATGTTGTTGTGTTGCTTGATTACATTATTCTATCTATATCTTTGAATAAAGGAGTTGATACATGAGGTCAAACTATTAGATGTGTATAGTACCTACTATTTATTATATTCTTTTGATTTATTAGTTCACATGTTAAAATGGGTATTATTAAGGATGACTAAATAAATGTATGAAAGGAAATAAAAATGTATCAGGAAAAAGATGATATTGAACTAAAAAGAGAACTCACTGATGTTATAAAGAAAGAGATTGTAGCTTTTTTGAATACGATGAATGGATGTATTTTTGTAGGTGTAGAAGATGATGGTAGTATCTATACTCCATTTCAAAAAGAAGATAAGGATTTTATTGATACTAAAGTAGCAAATTGGCTACAAGATACTATATACCCGCTTCCATCTCATTTAATTAAGCATTATTTTAACGATGATGGTGTATTGGTAATTGAAGTTGATGAAGGAAAAGACAAACCTTATTATTTGAGAGAAAAAGGTCCAAAACCTGCAGGTGTTTATAAAAGAGTAGGTCGAAGTATTAGAAAAGCAAATGAAGATGAAATACTTAGAATGATCATGTCTTCTAAAAAATATATTTACGAAAATGATATTTCAGAAGAACAAGATTTATCTTTTAATGCTTTAACAAGAGCATTCAATCAAAATAACATGGAATTAACTGAAAGAAATATGGTTTCTTTAGGGATTAAGAATTCACAAGATAAATACACTAATTTAGGCTTTATTTTATCTGATCAATCTGACGTTACTGTAAAAGTTGCTGAATATGATAAAGATAGAAATTTTAAGTTGAAGAAACAGTTTACAGGTTCACTCATTGATTTATTTCATCATGTAAAGGAACAAGCTGATAGACTTAATGATGTTTCTGCAAAAATTGACATCAAAAGCTTTAGAAGAAAAGAAAAAGTTTCTTATCCTGGAGCATCATTAAGAGAGATGATTTTAAATGCTTTTGTACATGCTGATTATTTTATTCGATCAAATATTAAGGTAGAGTTTTTTGAAGACAGATGTAAAATTACAAGCCCAGGAGGTATATTTAATGCCTCTATGGAAGAAATTATGAAAGGAACACAGACTTATCGTAATCATAAATTAGTTAATATTTTTGATAAGTTAGGGCTGATTGAAAATTTCGGAACAGGAATACCAAGAACATTTGATGCTTATAAAAATGAAGAAAAACAACCAGTATTTGAGGCTACGGAGAATTTCTTCTATGTTACTTTACCAAATTTAAATTATTCGGAAAATGACCAAATAAATGACCAAATAAATGACCAAATAAATGACCGAATAAATGACCGAATAAATGAATTGGATTTAATAATATTAAAAGCCATTCATAATAATCCAGGAATTAAAGTTCCAGAGATTTTACGAAACTTAACGAATGACAATATTCGGGTAAATGAAAATCAAATAAGAAATTCAATAAAAAGAAAGATACATGGATATATCGAATATAGAGGGTCAAAGAAAACAGGGGGATACTTTATTAAAGCTTAACATGAATTGATCAGCTTTTTAGAAATGATACTACTATTCTTGATTATACGATTCTAATTTGATGTGTGTTTTATTCATTTTATTTTAATAAACAATATCCGAATAGGGGGGTTATGTTTACAATGATGCCTTTGCTTAGGATAAATTGGTATGTTTATTTTATAAATATGCTGAGGCATGTCTTATTACATTCTTTGATTCTTATATTGAATAAGTATTTTGTAGAATTAATTGGAAAAAGATGTTTTAAATATTTAGCTGTTTAAGCTAATCAAACAGATCAATTAATTGAAAGAAAGAGGATATGTATGGAGTGGCAATCAAAATTTCAAGAGAGAATATTAATTAGAGGATATAATTATTATTTATCTGGGGCAGTAGAAGATTTAAAGGTTTATGATGATCATATTGAATCTATTGTTGAGGGAACTGAAGAATATGAAGTAGTAATTGACATTGAAAATGATGAAGTGATTTCAATGTATTGTAGTTGTCCATATGCTCAAGATGGTCATTTATGTAAACATATGGCAGCAACTTTGTATGAATATACACAAGAGGAATGTGAAGCTGAAGAGTATCAAGATGAATATTATGATGACTATGATTATGAAAATGTAGATATATATGATGAGGTGTATGGCTATAGAAACAGCCAGACGGTAGATGATATAACTTTAAATCTTTTGAAAGAAGAAACAGATATTGAGAAACTACGATTTTTAGCACTGGAAGTATTAAAGCGTGATCCTAGTTATAAGTCTATGTATAAAGATGTACTAGAGACTTCATTAATTGAATTATCTCAAACTTCATATATGAATGATGCAAGGAAGCTAATAAGAAATCCAGACAAAGAACAAGAATTAAATGAATATATTCATAGAATGATATCTTTATATATTGATCATAATGAACTAGAAAATGGAACCGTATTTTTACAATGGTTAATTGATACAATGGCATATGAGACGAATTGTTCCTTTGATTTTCTTTCACAGGAAATTAAGCATTTCTTAGAAAAATTAGAAAAGAATCATAAAGAAAATATGCTGATATATTTGTTAAATCGTGTTGAAAAACGTGATGAAATTATGGATATCATTGTTCAAAGTTTTAACAACATGGAGTATGTAGATGTTTTTCGCAATGAAATGAATCTATGGACAAAAGAGATAGAATATAATATTTATCCTGCTTTAAAACAAAGAGCGGTAAACTTTGTGAGCTTGTTTTTAAAGTTGGCCTATGAAAAAGGGTTAAATGAACAAATACTAGATGCAATGATACAAAATCATCAAAATTTAGATTGTATTAAACATTGGCAAATCAAACGATTCATGGATAAAGAAGAGTATGCAAAAGCTCGAGAGCTCTTAGAAGAAAGTTTAAAGACATGCCAAGAATATGGTCCAAGAAAAAGATATAAACTTCTATATAAGGAATTATTGATAAATCAAAAAGATATTGAAACATTAAAAGTCTTTTTAAGAGAACTTATAAAGAGTTATCGCGATATTGAAACATATAGAGAACTGAAAAATCTATATTCAAAAGAAGAGTTTCGAGAAGTCCGTTTTGAGATATTTTCAGAATTTAGTTATGATGACTTTCTGTTAAAGCTATATGTAGAAGAACAAAACTGGAAATCTTTGTTGAAGAATTTATCAATGCGTTCAGATCTTAATTTTCTAAACATGTATGAAAAACAGATACCTCAAGAATTTGAAGCAGATATTGTGCAAGTCTATAAAGAAATTTTGGAAAAAAATGCACAGCTCGCAGCAAATCGAAATGTGTATAAAGAATGGGCAAATACGATGATTCATATGATGGAGTATGATACTGGAAGTCAAGTAGTAAGAGAAATGCTTTATCATTGGAGTCGTTTATATTCATCAAGAAGGGCGATGCAGGAAGAACTGCAGGTAGTATATCGTGCTTTAAGTGATGAGTAAGGATATTTATCAAAAGTAAAAAAATAGAGGACTCATGGCAAAAGTCCTCTAACATCGGATAAAAAGGTCGACAATCTTCATAATAAAAAATTCTATTTAAGCGAAAATTCGTTTAAACGGCAAAGAACACCATTGTCTAAGACATATAAAACAGTACCGGTTGCCTTTTTATTGATCTTGTCATATAAGCGACCTGCACTATAGCTTTCTCCTAGAACGGTGTAACGGCTGTTAGCTACATAACCAATTTTACCTAAGCCATCCAATTTGATTGCAATGGCTTCGTTATCAAATTCGTTGTGTGTATCTTTGACTAATCGTACCTGCATACCTAACTTCATAAAGCTGGATCCAAAATAATGACTTGTACCTGTGATGGTAAAATATATTGGTTTCATAAACAACAACTCCTTTTCTTTACACTTTTATTGTAATGAAGGATGTGTACAAAAAATCGGACTTATTCAAAATAATCGTTATATAAACGTTGGATTTCATCTTTCATTAGATTGACTACCTCATCTGGAGAAACAATTTTAATCCCTGATCCTAAAGATATGATCCAACTTAAGAATTGTTTACTGACGGCAACAGTAATGGTTGTTTTAAAATGATCTTTATCTATAGGAAATAACATAATATCTTTACCAAATCGATCGATTAAAATGCCGGCTTTATCGTTGTCTGCTTCAATTGTAACTTTGGTTTCTTTTCCACCAAACATACCAAATAAACTTTTGGTGTATTTTGGCATTTCAAATCTTGCGAAAGCTTCCTGGCCTTTACGAGGAATCTGGGTGATTGCAGTATGAAGCATTTTATCAACACGGTAATGTTTTATTTTTTGATCTTCTTCATCATAGGCAACTAAGTAATAGTTTTCATCGTCCCACATTAAAGCCCATGGACTGATTCGATAAATCTTTCCGTTTTTTCTTAATTCCATTTCTTTATGGATATTCCATTGAAAATATTGAAATTCAATTTGACATTCCTTATTGATTGCTTCATGAATCATGTCTACGTTATAGTAAATACTTTCATTGATTGTTTTAACTCGACCGGCAATTACAACTTGTCTTTGTAGTTGTTTTCCTTCGTATTTACTGACGAGTGATTCTAATTTTTTGATAAGTTCCTTGGATTTTTTGTCTGTAATGAATTTAGCTGACTGAACGGAATCTACAAGAAGCTTTAATTCCGGTAACTCAAATTCACGACTAGCTAAAGAATAATAGTAATTTTTACCACTTCGTTGAGAAATGATATCAAAGCCAAATTGCTTTAATTCATCAATATCTTTATATAATGTTTTTCTGTCTGCATTTACTCCATATTCTGAGAGTTTTTCGATGATTTCTGGCATGGTTATTGCATGAAAATCATCCGTTTCCTCATAAAATAACTTAATTAGATATAACATCTTTAATTTTTGATTTTCACCTTTTTGAATGTAAGCCATAAGCATTCTCCTTTAATTGAAGGATACCACGTACTTTTATTAACGTAAATAATAACGTTAATTGTTAATAGAGTCGTTTGCCAGTATGATAAATATAGTTTATAATCATATATATCTTTAACAAAAAGGAGGAACAAAAATGATTTGTCCAAAATGTCAAAAAGAATTACCAGAAGATGCAAAATTCTGCTTGGAGTGTGGGACTCCTTTGAAAAGTAAAGAAAGTGAATTAGAAAATAATGAAGTAAAAGAGATTAAAGAAGAAGTGGTTCAGGAAACTGTTACAGACGAGCCTGAAACACAGGAAGTTACTGAAGACGAAACTGAAACGCAGGACGAAGTAGAAGACGATTCCAAATCTTTAGAAGAAACAATTGAAACAAGTGAAGAAGAAACCGTTGAAGAAATTCAAGAAGAAACTAAAGAAACAAAAGAGGAAGAAACTCATTCGAATAAAATTTGGTACTATGTTTCAAATAATCAATCTGTAGGACCATTCTCTGTAGAAGAAATGGAAGAGTTGATTGAAAATAAGACTATCTATGGAAATACCTATGTATGGAAATCTGGTTTAAAAGATTGGATCTATTTAAAGAATTCAGATTTAGCTGTATATCTTCAAAAAGGAGACGCAAATACAAGAACAGAAACTACATCTGAAGATGCATCTTGGTTCTATGTTAACAGCTCAAACCAACAAATGGGACCATATACAGAAGAAGAAATGGCACAGTTTATTAAAGAAGGCATTATTACGGCAAATACCTATGTATGGAAGTCTGGAATGATGGATTGGATTCGCTGTAAGGATTCTACTTTATTTGATCGATCATCTGGAACAGGTGGATTTAATAATTACGCAAATGGAAATACAAATAAGATCTTTATTGAGATAAGAAGTATTCCAGTTTGTATTATCTTAAGTATTGTAACTTGTGGTATCTATAATTTATATTGGATCTATCGGTTGGCTAAAGATGTAAACACATTGAATGCGGCACAACAAAAACCAACAGGACAAGATGCCGGAATGGTCATATTATTATATATCATTACATGTGGGCTATATGGAATTTATTTTTATTGGAAAGTCGGAAAACTTGTAAAACAGTTGCAATTTGATAATGGATATTATGTAGAAGATAATAGTTTGGTTATGATGCTTCTTTGTATATTTGGTCTTGGACTAATCTCAAATTGTATCCTTCAAAGTACATTAAATGATATTCAACGTTATGCTTAAAAAAGTAGTGAGTGGAATAGGGGCAATCTTGTTGTTGCTCCTTTTTGTTATTGTAATCGGATACCACTGTCCTATTCAAAAAATCACTGGATTTCCCTGTCCCGGATGTAATATAATAACGAGTAGCTACTGGCTTTTTGTAAAAGGAGATCTTAATACCTCCTTGTATTATCATGCTTTACTGATACCAACGATCATCGTTTTTGTTGCGTGTCTTTTTTTGTCTTATAAAAAAAATAAGAAAATTAGAGATAGACTTTTATTGATCTGGGGAATTGCCATGATCCTATATTATGTATATCGTATGATCTTTGTTTTTCCAGACATACCTATGGTCTATGATGAAACAAGTTTATTTAGTCTAATTTTTGATATACATTTTTAAATGATTAGAAAGGATGTAGAGATATGAAAGAAAAAATGAAAAAGTATTCGAAACCAGTTTTAAAGTTTATATTATATTTTTTCATTGTTTTGCTCGTATTTTTAGGCCTTTTATTAATACAGGTTGCCGAATGGGTTCCTGAAACATTTGGTGATATTCCATTTGAACAGGTGATTTTCCATATGCTTGCACCAGTGGAATCCACTGATACAGTTAACTATGTTCAAAGCTTTATTCAGGAATGCTTACCATTCCCAACAATTTTAACTTTAATATTAGTTTTATTATTTATCATTCAAGCACAGTTTTCAGAAAAGATTCGTTCAAAAAAAGGAATCATTATTAATGCGATTCTTGTTGTATGCAGTGTGGTTTCTTTTGGACTAGGGATTCAATATTGTGCAATTAGTGTCAATGCGGATGATTATATTGACGGAATGCTTCATCCTTCTACCATTTATGAAGATTATTATGTAAATCCTCAAAGTGTGAACTATACATTCCCAGAGCAGAAAAGAAACTTGATTTATATTTTCTTAGAGTCCATGGAAACAACTTATGAAGATATAGCCAATGGGGGTGCAATGGAAAATAATTTGATTCCTGAGCTGACAAATCTAGCTAATAATAATCTTACTTTTTCAGGAGGCAATGTAGCTAATGATGGCTTTAATGTATTATCAGGGAATGGTTGGACCGTTGCCGCTATGGTTGGACAGACAAGTGGAATACCTTTGAATATACCAGTGGATGGAAACAGCTATATCAGTGAAGGAAACTTTTTAAATGGAGCTTATTCAATAGGGGAGATTTTAGAAGATAATGGATATGTTAATGAATTGTTGCTTGGTTCTGATGCAGAATTTGGTGGTAGAAAATACTATTTTGAACAACATGGTAACTATAATATTGTAGATATCAATGAAGTTAAAAAACGAGGTTGGCTAGAACAAGATTATTATACTTGGTGGGGCTATGAGGATGTAAAATTGTTCGAATATGCCAAGAATGAATTGACATCTTTGGCAGCGAATGGACAGCCGTTTAATTTCACAATGTTGACTGCGGATACACATTTTACCGGTGGATATCCTTGTCAGGAATGCATTGATCTTTGGGGTGATCAATACTCCAATGTCATTTCCTGCTCAAGTCGACATGTCGGAGAGTTTATATCCTGGATCCAACAACAACCATTCTATGCCAATACAACGATCGTAATTGCAGGAGATCATAAAAGCATGGATACAACATGGTTTGAATCTATTGAGGAAAGTGGATATCAAAGAAAAGGGTATTTTACGATCATCAATCCAGCTATAGCGCCAGTTTCTAATGAAAGTCGTGTAATGTCTACTGTGGATTTATTCCCAACTACTTTGGCATCTTTAGGTGTAACTTTTGATTCCAATCGATTAGCGTTGGGAACAAATTTGTTTACAGATGAAAGAACATTGGCAGAAATCATGGGCATAGAAGAGCTGGATGAACAGTTACAGAAACATTCAAATTATTACGATAGAAAGATCTTATATGGAATTGGAAAGAAGTAGTTATATGGATGAAAGAAAAAAACTGTTATTTATCATTAACCCGGTTTCTGGAAAAAATCGTTCAAAGGGACAAATTTTAAATGCTTTGGATCAGTTTTCAAAACATGGCTTCTTTGTGGAAACATATATAACACAAGCACCAATGGATGCATATGACTATATTCTTAAATATGCGGAAAATTATGATATCGTAGTTATTAGCGGTGGAGATGGAACATTAAATGAAGCTACAAATGCTTTAATACAATTAGAGAAAAAGCCGTTATTAGGCTATCTTCCTTCTGGAACGATGAATGATTTTGGTGCTAACTTTAATTTAAGTACCAATTTAGAGGAAGCTGCGAAAACAGTTTGTGAGGGAAAAGTAGATGTATTTGATCTAGGTAAGATCAATCATCAATACTTTAACTATGTGGCTGGTTTTGGAATGATTTGTGAAGTATCTTTTGAAACGGACCAGGAATTAAAACATGTTTTAGGCAATCTAGCCTATGTCATCAAGGCGGTTTCTTTACTACCAAATCTAAAGCCCTATCATGTAAAGATGAATATTGATGGACAGGAAATTGAAAAAGATTTAATGTTTGGGCTTATTATCAACGGCGTCCGTGTTTCTGGATTTGATCTTGTGGAAAAAAGTGATGATGCCATGAAAGATGGCACATTGAATGTAATCCTAGTAGAACATACGCCAAATTTATTAGAACTGTATAATTATCCAGTTGGACTTTTAAATCCATCTGTAAATGGAAAATATGTAACACGGTATCAAGCTAAACATATAACGATTGAAGCCGATGAGCCAATGAAGTGGACCCTGGATGGGGAAAAAGGCAAAGAAAGAGACAAAGCTGAAATACAGGTTGTACCAAGAGCTTTGAAGATTATTTGCTAAGATGAAAGAATTTTCAAAATAAAAAGAAAAATATTTACATTTTCTTTAAAAAGGTGTTGACATATTAGTATATTTATTTATAATGTACTCATACAAGTAAATCGGATGAAGATAGAGGTAGCAATGCATCAGAGTACTGCATGGAGTTGGCAAACTAAGAAGTGCAGGAAAGGTAATCATTGCCGAAGGATATAAGGTGGCAACCTTATCCCTGGGGTATTAGGGAATACCTAATACACTCCTTCAAACTTTGAAGAGGGGTTATCTTATAGCGAAGGGACATTACAAGCTATGCGATAACGCATAGCTTTTCTATTATTTCACCGATTCAGAAAGGATGAAGAGATATGAAAAAATTACTTGCTGCTGCAGCGGTAGCTGCCCTAGCCTTAACAGGCTGTGCTTCTGGAGGTAACACAGAAACAACATCAGATGATAACACTTTTGTAGTCGGTATGGAATGTGCCTATGCACCATTTAACTGGCAAACAAGTACTGAAACAGATACTTCAGTTCCTTTAGGTTCAAATGGATATGCAGATGGGTATGATGTTCGTGTAGCTCAATATATCGCTGATGAGCTGGGAATGGATCTAGAAATTAAAACAATTTCATGGGATGGTTTATTACCAGCACTTGATTCTGGAGAAATCGATGCGGTTATTGCTGGAATGACAGCCAATGAAGAACGTGAACAGGGAGCTGATTTTACAACACCTTACTATGACAGCGAAGGTATGATCATGATCGTAAGAAAAGACAGTGAAGAAGCAACATATACAGATATTCAACAGTTCTCAGGAAAGAATGTTGTAGGTCAAAAAGGAACAAACTACGATGATGTGATCGATCAGATCCAGGGCGTTAACCACGTAACACCAAAACAACAGTATGGTGAAATGATCGTTGCTCTACAACAAGGCGATGTAGATGGTATTACAGCTGAAATGGCAGTTGCCGAAGGTGTAATTGCTGCAAACCCAGATTTAACAGTTGTTCAATTTGATGAAGGAAAAGGTTTTGAAGCGGATACAACTGTTTCAATCGCATTAAAAGAAGGAACAAGAGATTCAGATTTCTTCAAAAAAGTTCAGGAAGCTTTAGATAACTTAGATACAGAGACTCGCAAAGAGTGGATGAGCGAAGCTGTACAGAATCAACCAGCAGGAGAATAATCATGAGTATTAATTTTCCTAGAGCTCTAGAAATCTTTCAGGAAAATATTTCCCTATTTCTATATGGAATAGGGAATACTTTATTGTTTGCCCTGATTGGTACTTTGGTTGGTTTCTTGATTGGACTTTTAGTTGGAGGAATTCGTGCTATTGAAATCAACGATTACGATAGTACTCCAGTAAAAGCGATTAAAAACATTGGACGCTGGATCACAAGTTTCTATATTTGGGTGTTCCGTGGAACTCCAATGATGGTTCAGGCTATGTTTGTTTACTACTTATTAAGACCTGTATTACAGTGGACACCATTTATTGCTGGTTTAGTTATTATTTCAATTAATACAGGAGCTTATATGGCTGAAATTATTCGTGCTGGTATCCAGTCTGTAGATAATGGACAAAATGAAGCCGCAAAAAGTTTAGGGATGACAACGATCCAGACTTTGATCTTCATCGTTTTCCCTCAGGCAATCAAAAACACATTCCCATCAATTGGTAACCAGTTGATCGTAAATATCAAAGACAGTTCTATGTTAAATGTTATTGGTGTAACAGAACTTTACTTCCAAACAACATCTGTTGCCGGATCAAATTATCAATACATTGAAACATTCCTTGTTTCTGCTTTGATTTATCTAGTCTTGACAACTTTGGCGAGCTTCTTGTTGAACTTCCTTGAAGGACGTCTTGATGAAGAACGCAAGACCAAATCAATGGATTTTTGCAGTTAGGAGGACCATGAAAAATGAATGAAATTATTCAAATTCAACATCTTCAAAAACACTTTGGAAATCTTAAGGTCTTAAATGATGTTAGCTTTGATATCCATAAAGGGGAAGTTGTTACGGTCATCGGTTCAAGTGGTAGCGGGAAATCAACAATGCTGCGCTGCATTAACTTATTAGAAAGAATGGATGGAGGAAACATCCTTTATCATGGAAAAAATATCTTAGATAACGGAAATGATGTAAATCAATATCGATCTAAAGTAGGAATGGTATTCCAGAGTTTCAATCTTTTTAACAATTTAAGTGTTATTGAGAACTGTATGATCGGACAGATCAAAGTCTTAAAGCGTTCAAAAGAAGAAGCGCGCGCAAAAGCCGAAAAATATTTAAAAGAAGTTGGTATGTTTGAGTTTGCCAATAAGGCAAGTACGAAACTATCTGGTGGACAAAAACAACGTGTTGCCATCGCAAGAGCTCTTTGCATGGATCCAGAAGTTCTGTTGTTTGATGAACCAACAAGTGCTCTAGACCCTGAAATGGTTGGCGATGTTTTGGATGTAATGAAAGATTTGGCGAATCATGGACTAACCATGGTCATCGTTACTCACGAAATGCAGTTTGCCAAAGAAGTAAGTGATCGTGTGATCTTCATGGATCAAGGTGTTATCGCTGAACAGGGAACACCAGATGAAATCTTTAATAATCCAAAACAGGAAAGAACAAAACAATTCTTATCAAGATATTCAAATCGTTAATAGAAGTAAAAGTTTGATTTCAAGAGTGAGTCAAACTTTTTTTGTTGAAAAGGCTTGAAGGTGAAGTTGACTTTAGGTATGCACTGATCCAGCGTAGGTGCGATATGAATAAACCATATATTATTTGTCATATGATGTCTTCTGTGGATGGAAGAATTGATTGTGCTATGACAGAACAGTTAAAAGGTGTAGAAGATTATTATGAAACATTAGCTAAGTTAGATGCAGATACGACAGTCAGTGGAAAAAGAACCGCTGCACTCGAAATGGCTTTATCTGGCAAATATGTTTCTAAGAATTTAGAAATCTATGGAAAAGAAGGATTCTCTAAGAAAGTGGATGCCAAAGGCTATGAAGTAGTCGTCGATTCCAAGGGAGAATTATTGTGGGAAAAAGAAAATAGGGATGAAAAACCATTGTTGATCATCACCAGTGAACAAGTCACAAAAGAATATTTAAACTATTTAGATGAACAAAATATCTCTTGGATCGTATGTGGAAAAAATACGACAGATTTAGTAAAGGCATCTAAAACTCTCTATGAAGAATTTCATGTAGAAAGAATGGCAGTTGTAGGGGGAGCTGCAATAAATGGTGCTTTTCTAAAAGCTGGTCTACTGGATGAAGTTAGTATTTTAATTGGTGCAGGCATTGACGGAGAAAAGGTATGCCTGGTGTATTTGATGGATTTGATATAGATCAACCCGTTATCTCTTTATCCTTAAAAGATGTTGAAACTTTTAAAAGTGATGCTGTGTGGATTCGTTATAAGACAGTAGAATAAAGTGCATAGCTATTTTTAGATATTGTTTTCTTGTAAAAATAAATAAAGAATGATAGAATGTGCGTAGTTTGACAGTGAAGAAGATAAGTACTGATAGATCTGGAAATGAAGAGATAAAGTGTTTGGTGGAAACTTTACAAGGGTCTGTTAAGGAAGCTACTTTGGAGTTAAAACCGCTTAGTCAGCGTTAACGATAATTAAGGGCATCTTATACAAGATGAACTAGGATGGTACCGCGTTAATAACGTTCCTAGATATAGGAACGTTTTTTTATTTGGATGGAGGAAGAAAACATGAAATATTTAACCGGAAATCAAGTTCGCCAGATGTTTTTGGATTACTTTAAAAGCAAAGGTCATATGATCGAACCAGGAGCAAGCCTTGTTCCGAATAATGATCCAACTTTGTTATGGATCAATGCAGGTGTGGCTGCTTTGAAAAAGTATTTTGATGGTAGTGAAAAACCTCGTTGTAACCGTATTGCCAATGCACAAAAAAGTATTCGTACAAACGATATTGAAAATGTTGGTAAGACAGCCAGACACCACACTTTCTTTGAGATGTTAGGAAACTTCTCAATTGGTGATTACTTTAAAGAAGAAGCCATTCCATTTGCATGGGAATTCTTAACAAGCGAAGAATGGATGGGAATTGATAAAGATAAACTATATGTATCTGTGTATACAGATGATGATCAGGCATATAAGATCTGGACAGAAGTATGTAAAGTAGATCCTAGTCATATCTTAAAGACATATGATAACTTCTGGGAAATTGGAAAAGGGCCAGGTGGACCAGACTCAGAAATCTTCTTTGACCGTGGTGAAAAATATGATCCAGAAGGTCTTGGAGAAAAAATGTTCTTTGAAGAAATGGAAAATGATCGTTATGTAGAAGTTTGGAACGTTGTATTCTCACAATATGATTGTGATCCTGAGTTAGATCGTAAAGATTATAAAGAACTACCTCAGAAAAATATCGATACAGGAATGGGACTAGAAAGACTGGTTGCCTTGATCCAGGATGGGGAAACAAACTTTGATACAGACTTGTTCCTTCCAATCATTCACGCAACAGAAAAATTGGCAAAATATCCTTATGAAGGAGAATATAAGATGGCATATCGCGTCATTGCCGATCATATTCGTACTTTAACGTTTGCCTTAAGCGATGGTGCAAACTTCTCAAATAGCGGACGTGGTTATGTATTGCGCCGTGTTCTAAGACGTGCAGTGCGCTTTGGTTTAAAATTAGGACTGGAAGATGCATTCTTATATAAATTGGTACCAGTTGTTGCGGATACGATGCAGGATTTCTATCCTTATTTACAGGAACATGTTGAATTCAATCAGAAACTGATCAAAGTAGAAGAAGATACATTCAAGAAAACATTAAAGAATGGACAGGCTCTTTTAGATGAAGAGATTTCAAAGGCAAAAGATGGAAAACTAAGTGGTGAAGTTGTATTTAAACTTTATGATACATATGGATTCCCATTTGAACTAACACAGGAAATTGCTTCTGAGAGTGGGCTTGAAGTATCTCGTGAAGAATTTGATGTGGAAATGAATAAACAGAAAGAACGTGGTCGTAATGCCCGTAATACAAAAGATTCTTTCGCTACACAAAATGCTGAATTGATGAACTTTACACAGGAAAGTACATTCATTGGATACGATCATATGGAATGCGATGGCAAGATCATTGCCCTATTCAAAGATGGACATATGGTTGATACTTTGTCAGATGAAGGGCAGGTAATTCTAGATACGACTTGTTTCTATGCAGAGAGTGGTGGACAGGTTGCCGATGCAGGTACATTAAGTGCAGATGGTGTAATGTGCAAAGTAACGGATGTTCAAAAGGCAAGAAACAAACAACATATTCACAGTGTGGAAATAGAAAGTGGAATCTTGGAAGTAGGTATGAGCCTACATTGTCATGTAGATGAAGCAAAACGTAAAGCTACAACTGCAAACCACTCTTGTACTCACCTTTTACAAAGTGCATTGAAGGAAGTTGTAGGAGAGCATATTCATCAGGCCGGAAGCTATGTATGTGATGAATACTTACGTTTTGATTTCAATCATTTTGAAAAGTTAACAACAAAACAACTAGATGAAATTGAAGATTTAGTGAATCAGTATATTGCTGGAGCATATCCTGTTACAAAAGAGATCATGGATATTGAAGAAGCTAAAAAATCAGGAGCAACTGCTTTATTCAATGAAAAATATGGAAATCGCGTTCGTGTTGTCACTATGGGCGATGTTTCTAAAGAATTCTGTGCTGGATGCCATGTTGAGAATACATCACAGATTGGTCTATGCAAGATTATTAGTGAAGAAAGCATTGGTTCAGATGCTCGTCGAATCGTAGCTAAGACAGGATACCAGGCTTATAAAGAATGTGCTTCAGAAAAGAATATGTTAGAAAATATTGCGATCAGCGCAAAACAAAAAGGTATTAAGAACATTGATACAAAAGTGGATGCAGCTTACCAGAATATGCATGCTCTTCAAAAAGAAATTGAACAGTTAAAGAATCAAATCTTTGCCCTTAAATCAAATGAATGGGTAAATGAAACGGTTTCTTTGGGTTCGGTAAATGCATTGATCAAAAAAGTTGAAGGTATGGATGCAAACGCTTTAAAAGATATCGTATCAAATTTGAAGGCAAAAGATCCAAATATCGTATGTTTCTTTGGAAATGTTTCAAATGATAAGATCGTCTTTGTATCTGGAGCAGGAAAAGATGCTGTTTCAAAAGGTGTTCACGCAGGTCAGTTAGTTAAAAAAGCTGCTCAATTATGCTCAGGTAACGGTGGTGGAAAACCGGATATGGCACAAGCAGGTGGAAAAGATATTTCTAAATTAAATGAAGCTTTTGAAGCAATTAAAAAAGAATTAGCAAACATTTAATTATATTATTAGTTGTGATAAAGATCGAATTTATATTTTTTAGATATATTTTCGATCTTTTTTTGTCATTTTGGTCATTTCCGGTGTGATAGATAAATGAGAGAGGATTGAAAAAACGTAAATGCATGGTTCAATGACAA
>ULYX01005641.1_pt1 | contig 18670 bp, 22 predicted proteins | sample 1962591 | NCBI WGS metagenome assembly ULYX01 (sample SAMEA4835874, study PRJEB28245) | human gut metagenome | biome: gut microbiome; material: fecal sample | place: Denmark | collected 2008
CCCATTAAGGCGCTTTCCTTTTGCCGCCCCACCGAACTGCGGGAGAAAGGTGGTGGCGCCAGCCACCAAAGGGGGGATCTCCCTCGCCCGCCAGGGCGGTTGTAAAGGTCTTATCATAAGAAGGCGCCTTCTATCAATTAAAAGGCGCCCACCACAACCCTCGCGCCGGAGGCGCGTCAAACTTAAGAACCCTCGGGGCGATAGCCCCGTCAAACTTTAGAACCCTCAAGAGAACCCTCAAGCCCCACAGGGGCTTGTCCATAAGCCGACAGCCGTCCCTATCCCAGGGTTTTCTTCATATTCTTAATAAACCGGTCCACGATTCGTCCGTAGAGGTCTTCGGGATGGGTTTCCGAGGCTCTCAGTCTTTTGTCTTCGCTGGAGGCAATGAGGCTGCCTGTTTTGGTGTCGTACCATTCGAAGGTGACTGTCACTTCGGCGTAGGGGACCCAGTAGTCCGGCACGTATTCGGGGTAGGTGATGGTGCGGTAGTATTCGTGCCATCTTCCGTCTTTATCGCGCCAGGCGTCGCGGATTTCACGATTTCTCCATTCTGTATGGGCCGGCACCAGGTAGGAGTCTGTCTGCCAGGTGGTGATCCGGGGCAGGATGTAGATGTCTGCTCCTTTTTCTATGGCTTCTTGGGGAATGGCGGTGTCGCTGCCGCCTATGAGGGCGTCTTCTGTACCGGTGCCGGAGGCGAGATGTCCTTCCGGTTTTGGTTCTTTTATGAGGATGGTGATATCTTTGATTTTTGAAATTTTACGGTAGAAGGTGTCTTTCAGTTTCCATTCTTCCACAGGGGAGAGATTTTCCACCTGGGCGGTGTCCACCTGGTCCAGGTAAATGGTTTTCACTGCGGAAAAAGGATAGCTGCTGTCTTTCCATTCGGTGTAGTCTGCCCAGGCGGCGACGCCGGAGAGGAGAAGGAAGAGGGCGGTGAGGAGGGCGGTGAGTCGTTTTCTCATGGTCATGCTCCTTTCTTTTTCTTTATCTTACCATATGAAAAAGGGGCTGTGAAAAAAGGATTTCCATTTTTTCACAGCCTTTTTTCCCAACGCAAAAGAGCTGCAGAAATCTGCAGCTCCTTTGTAGGAATTAGAGACTTTTCGTTGCGGAAAGACGGATGAGGGCACGCATGAGAGCCAGTCTGGCGCGATCCACGTCGATGTCTTCGGCGCGGCTGGCCAGCCGTTCTTCGGCACGCTTCTTAGCCGCCTGGGCACGGGCTACGTCAATGTTTTCCGCCAGTTCAGCCAGCGGGGCAATGACATTGACTTTGCTGTTCTTGGTTTCAAGGAATCCGCCAAATACAGCAATTCTTTCCTCCTGGTCCGCTTTTTTAATGCGCACGACGCACATGGAAAGAGCGGCAGCAAGGGGAAGATGGCGTTTCATGACAGCGAATTCGCCATCTTCTGCACGGGCTACCACCATGTCTACGCCGTCATCCTGATAGATGGCGCCGTCGGGACTGATGACTTCCACGTGCATAGGATTAGTAAGGGTATCAGCCATGGCTTATTCCCCTTTCTTCATCTTTTCAGCCTTTTCGATTGCTTCATCAATGGTGCCCACCATGTAGAATGCACCTTCCGGCATATCATCATGCTGACCTGCAAGGATTTCCTTGAAGCCTCTGATGGTTTCTTTCAGCGGTACATATCTTCCTGGGGAACCGGTGAACTGTTCAGCTACGAAGAATGGCTGAGACAGGAATCTCTGAATCTTTCTGGCACGGGCAACGATGACTTTGTCGTCGTCGGAAAGTTCTTCCATACCGAGGATGGCGATGATATCCTGCAGTTCTTTGTAGCGCTGCAGAATAGCCTGTACGCCGCGGGCTACTTCGTAGTGTTCCTTGCCGAGTACGTTCGGATCAAGGATACGGGAAGTGGAGTCCAGGGGGTCAACGGCTGGATAGATACCCAGTTCTGCAATGGAACGGTTCAGTACGGTGGTAGCATCCAGATGGGTGAATACGCCAGCTGGAGCCGGGTCGGTGAGGTCATCGGCCGGTACATAGACTGCCTGTACGGATGTAATGGAGCCTTCCTTGGTGGAGGTGATTCGTTCCTGCAGTTCGCCGATATCGGTGGCCAGGGTTGGCTGGTAACCTACGGCAGATGGCATACGGCCGAGCAGTGCGGATACTTCGGAGCCTGCCTGTACGAAACGGAAAATGTTATCTACGAAGAGAAGTACGTCCTGGTGTTCTTTATCACGGAAGTATTCTGCCATGGTGAGGCCGGTGAGGGCTACTCTCATACGAGCTCCCGGCGGTTCGTTCATCTGGCCGTATACAAGGGCTACCTTGTTTAATACGCCGGAGTCTTTCATTTCGCCCCAGAGGTCGTTGCCTTCACGGGTACGTTCGCCTACGCCGCAGAATACGGAGCAGCCGTTATGTTCGGATGCTACGTTGTGAATCAGTTCCTGAATCAGGACAGTTTTGCCTACGCCTGCACCGCCGAACAGACCTACCTTACCGCCTTTTGCGTATGGGCAGATAAGGTCAACGACTTTGATGCCGGTTTCGAAAATTTCAGCTGCCGGGGACTGGTCTTTGAAGGCCGGTGCCTGACGGTGAATGGGCCAGTAGTCTTTTGCTTTGACCGGTGTGGGATCTTTATCTACGGTCTGGCCTAATACGTTGAAAATACGTCCAAGGACGCCGTCGCCTACCGGGGTAGCGATTGCACGGCCGGTGTCGACAGCTTTCATTCCACGTACCATGCCATCTGTGGAGCTCATGGCTACGGTGCGGACGACGCCGTCGCCGAGGTGCTGCATGGTTTCACAGATAACATCTACAGGAACGCTGCCTTTGTCGTCTTTTACATGGATTGCATTATAGATGGCAGGAAGTTCTTTGTCATCGTCGAAGGCGATATCGACAACGGCGCCGATAATCTGGACGACTTTACCTACCTGCATCTCCTGTTCATTTGCCATGAAGAAGCATTCCTCCTTAATCGATATAGGTTATTCCAACGCAGCTGCGCCGCCGACAATTTCGGAAATTTCGTTGGTGACCTGGGCCTGACGTGCTTTGTTGTAGGTAAGGTTGAGGTCGGCGATTCTTTCGGTTGCGTTGTCGGTTGCAGCGGACATGGCAGCCATACGGCTTCCCAGTTCGGAAGCGGCAGACTGGAGCATGGCGTTGTAAACCTGGACCTGTACATATTCAGGAAGCAGTTTGGAAAGAACGGTGGCTGCGTCGGGGAGGAACATATAGGGTTCTTCCGATGCAAGCTGTCCGTTTTCCGCTTCCTTGTCCGCATCTGCCGGGTTCTGGACAGGGAGAAGTTTTTCTACCTGCACCTGCTGACGGAGAGCGGTGATAAATCTGGTGTAAATAATATAAACTTCATCCACTTCTTCCTTGACGAAGTAGTCCACCATTTCTTTGGCTACGTCGATGGAATCCTGGGCCTGAGGTTTATCTGAAAATCCGAAGTGGTAGGAGTCAAGATCATACCCGCGGAATTTGAGGTAGTTTCTACCCTGTTTGCCGCACACATAAAGTGCATAGGTTGAACGATCCTTACCGGAGATTTCGTGCATGGTCTGCTTCATAACGTTGGAGTTATAAGCACCGGCAAGGCCTTTATCGGCGCTGATGACCAGATATCCGACCTTCTTTACTTTGCCTTCTCTAAGGAGGGGGCTGGTAAAACCGGGTGTTACCGAAGAAGCACGGCGCAGGAGCTCTCCGATTTTTTCAGCATAGGGACGGGAGCCGTTTGCCTTTTCTTCTGCTTTACGCAGGCGGGCAGCGGCAACCATCTTCATTGCTTTTGTGATCTGCTGGATGTTGGTGACAGATTTAATGCGCCCTTTTATATCACGCGTACTTTCCAATCAGATCACCCCTCTACCTTGTCAGACTTTTCAGCTTTTGTAGCGTTGTAACGTTCTTTGAATTCTGCAATAGCGGCCTTCAGTTTTTCTTCGTTGGCATCGGTCAGTTTCTTGGTCTTCACAATGTCTTCGCCGATTTCCGGATGGCTGCTGTGGAGGAATGCGAGAATCTGGTGTTCGAAGTCAACGACTTCGTCCACGGGGATATCATCAAGGTATCCTTTAACGGCTACATAGATGGCCTGTACCTGGTCTTCGACGGGGTACGGGGAGTACTGCGGCTGTTTCAGGATTTCAGTGGTTCTCTGGCCGCGGTCGATCTGGGCTTTGGTGGCCGGATCAAGGTCAGAGCCGAACTGTGCGAAGGCTGCCAGTTCTCTGTACTGGGCAAGGTCCAGACGGAGGGTGCCGGCTACCTGTTTCATGGCTTTAATCTGGGCAGCGCCGCCTACACGGGATACGGAGAGGCCTACGTTGATTGCCGGACGGACACCGGAGTAGAAGAGGCCGGTTTCCAGGTAAATCTGGCCGTCGGTAATGGAAATAACGTTGGTCGGAATGTATGCGCCTACGTCGCCTGCCAGGGTTTCAATGATAGGAAGTGCTGTAATGGAGCCGCCGCCCAGTGCATCGGAGAGGCGGGCTGCACGTTCCAGCAGTCTGGAATGCAGATAGAATACATCGCCCGGATATGCTTCACGTCCCGGTGGACGACGGAGCAGCAGGGACATGGCACGGTATGCTACAGCGTGTTTGGAGAGGTCATCATAAATGATGAGCACATCTTTGCCCTGGTGCATGAAGTGTTCTGCAATGGAGACACCGGAGTATGGTGCCAGGTACTGCATCGGGGAACCTTCGGATGCGCCTGCATGGACGATGATGGAGTAATCCATGGCGCCAGCTGCCTTCAATTTTTCGTATACACGAACAACGTTGGAGTTCTTCTGGCCGATGGATACATAAATACAAATGACGTTCTGACCCTTCTGGTTCAGAATGGTATCAATGCCGATGGCTGTTTTACCGGTGCCGCGGTCGCCGATGATAAGTTCACGCTGGCCTCTTCCGATAGGAACCATGGAGTCGATAGCTTTAAGACCTGTCTGCAGGGGGACATTAACCGGCTGTCTGTCGGCAATACCCGGTGCTTTGATTTCAATGTCGCGATATTCGTCGGTTTTGATTTCACCTTTGCCATCAATCGGCTGGCCCAGTGCGTTTACAACGCGGCCGATAACTGCGTTGCCTACCGGTACCTGCATAAGGTGGCCTGTTCTTTTAACAGTGTCGCCTTCCTTAATGGTTTCAGAGTGACCCAGAAGTACGGCACCTACGTTGCTTTCTTCCAGGTTCAGTGCCATTCCGTAAACGCCGTTCGGCAGTTCAAGGAGTTCGCCGGCCATGCAGTTCTGCAGGCCATATACATGGGCAATGCCGTCGCCGACTTCAAGGACTGTACCAACTTCATCGACATTGAGGTCTACTTTGTAGTTTTCAATCTGTTTTTTAATGACAGATGTGATTTCATCTGAACTGATTTTCATTTCCTATAAGTCACCTCAATTATTGCATCATTTTCGCTTTCAGTGTCTGCAGGGACCTTGCTACGGAGCCATCGATGAGGCGGTCGCCCACCTGGACGGTGAATCCGCCGATTAAGGCTGCATCCACTTTCTGCTTCAGGAGAATCTTCTTGCCGGTAATGGCAGCGAGTTTTTCCTTCAGCGTTTCAGCCTGAGACTTGCTGAGCGGGAGGGCGGATGTTACTACCGCTTCTTCCACGCCCATGCCCTGGTGGGCCATGGTCACGTAGTAGTCGACCATCATGGGGAATACCTCAAAACGGTCTCTGTCCATAACCACGTAGCAGAATTGCATGACAACCGGCTGTACCTTGTCTGCAAAGAGTTTTGTTAACGTATCTTTCTTGACATCCCTGGCAAGCAGAGGATGATTCAGAAAATCCTTGAGGTTCTGATTTTTGCGGATAGCGTCTGCAATCAGCACCAGATCTTCTTCTGTCTGTTTCAAGCTGTTCTGCTGGGCAGCGATCTCATAGATAGCACGTCCGTACTTTTTCGCAAGGATTACGTTCTTATCCATGATTACTTACCTGCTTTGCGGGCACCCAGCTTGGCGATGCTTTCCGCAATCAGCCGGTCGTTAGCTTCCGGCGTCATATTTTTGCTGATGATCTTAGCTGCAATTTCGCAGGAGAGGCCGGCAACCTGAGATTTCAATTCTTCGAGAGCATCCTTGCGTTCTCTCTCGATCTGTTTGGTTGCGTTTTCCTTTTCCTTTTCAATAGCGGCATGAGCTTCTTTAATCTGGGCATCGGCCTGGACTTTGGCTTCTTTTACAGCCTTGTCCACAATTTCCTGGGCTTTAGCCTGTGCATCGCGGAGCTGTTCTTCATAGGATTCCTTCAGCTTTTCAGCGTCTGCCTTGGATGCGGCAGCGGAGTCCAGATCATTCTTAATGCGGTTCTTACGTTCATCAAGAACTTTCAGTACCGGTTTATAGCAGAAATGACCAAGAATTGCACACAGAATAACGAAGTTGATGATCTGAATCAGCAGTGTACCATTCAGTTCTACCAATTCGATCCCTCCTTAAGTTAATATTGGATAATATTATTTAAGGAATGGGTTAGCGAATACGAGAACCAGAGCGATAACGATAGCAATAATCGGGATAGATTCGATAAGGCCGATGGCAACCAGCATGTTGGTGAAAAGCTTGCCTGCCATTTCAGGCTGACGGGTCATGCCTTCGAGAGCATGGGAAGCTGCCTTGGAGTCGGAGAAAGCAGCTGCGATAGCGGCTACTGCGGCAATAACTGCTGCTGCGATAAGAGAATACTGTGCGACGATTGTCTGATCCATAATAATAATTCCTCCTGAGAATCACTTAAATATTTCCGGAGACGGCCGGTACCGTTAGATTGACAAGCCGTTTGGACGGGCGGTGCCGTACCGTTTGATAAAGAGCGGCGCTCTGCTCCACCGAAGATTAGAGGCTTTCCTTCATGTACACGGAAGCCAGGGTGGTGAAAATGTATGCCTGAACCAGACCGACAAACAAGCTGAAGGCGATCCAGATCATAGGTACGAACCACGGGCAGAGGAAATACAGAATTTCCAGCAGGATTTCACCGGCCAGGATGTTGCCGAATAGACGCATAGCCAGCGTAACCGGCCTTGCAATCTCTTCAATCAGGTTCATGACCACGAAAACCGGGAACGGTTCGAAGAAGTGCTTCAGCCAATGTCCCACACCCTTATTCTTGATGAAATAGAAGTGAAGGATCAGGGAGCTGGCAATAGCCAGGCCTAATGTGGTATTTACATCATTGGTCGGAGAAGCAGTCAGGTGTTCTGTAGGCAGAAGGCCAATCTGGTTGGCTGTGAAGATAAACAGGAAGAATGTCAGAAGAACATTCGCCACCTGACGGTATTTGCTGCCAAGGTTGCTGTCAAACTGGCTGCACAAACCTTCAATCACCATTTCTACCACGTTCTGCCAGCCGCCGGGAATCAGTGATTTACCCCGGGTAGCGGCAAAGACAAGGATGAAAACGATAAGGGCTGAAAGCCATGTGGTAAAAATCGTGTCCATATTCACAGACATGCCGAAAAGCTGCTCTACAACGTGTGTACCTGTGTGCAGATGCATAATCTCACCCCCTCTCTCTTACAAGGATGTCAAGAAAAAGTCCCTATTCCTTAATTAAACCGACCACGCGCTCTGCCAGAGTCGCGACGGGCAGTGTAAGTAAGCCACCTAAAAAGGCCAGTATATCCAGCGGGCTGAATACCACCGCCAGGGCGCAAAGTATTTCCAGAATGAACCGCATTGTAGTGAATATGAATAGATGCTGTCCAATAAACTCCGGCTCCCTTTCAGCTTTAACCCACTGGTTAAACTTGACCACCATTAATTTATAGAAAAGTATATGGAAAAGAGTCCCCAGGGCCCAGGCAGCGCCGTAGGTCCAGCCCTTCCACGCAAAGAGGATTCCTGTGCCGACGATGAGAAATACAAGGAGAAACCTGGTCATGCGGGCTGCATAGGTTGGAAATGTAAGATCAAATTTCATGCTATTTCTTTCCCAAAATCTGTTTAATCACCGAATACATGCCGGACATGGCTCCTACAATGGAGAAAATGATAATGCCAAAGGGAGAAGTCCCCAGGTATTCATCACATTTCAGCCCCAGCCAGAGGCCGATGCCGATGGAAACGAGAAGGGTGATGCCGGCGCCTGACGCCACTGCAATGCTGTGCAGCGGATCAAAATCATCGGGTGCTTTTTTCGAATCCTTCCTTTTTTCCATGTCTCTCCACCCTACCGGACAGGCCGGGTTTGCACTTACAAAAATGGGCACGTTAAACACAACTTGCGTTTATACTGTCTCACTATATCACATTTTTCCCGTCAAGGCAATAATAGGTTTTCCGTGGGGGCGAAATTGCTAGATTTTATCGAATGAAATATAACTTTTCCTTTCTATCGAATTTTACCATTTCCCATGGCTCCCCACGGTCAAAAACGCCTTATTGGGGTTTTAATTGGGGTATTTTGTGGGGTATTTCTGTTTTTGTCAATAACACGTTCACACACGATAAATTCTAGCGATTTCCGCCCTCATAATGATTCTTAGGTATTTCCGGCGGACAGTCTACACCGACGCACGAAAAAGGCCCCTGCAGGCTTCTGCTCACTTCTGATGAATGATTTATCAAAAGTGATTCATAAAAGCCTGTAAGGGGCCGTGTGGTTCATTTTCACAAGGAAAAATTAGATGTTCACCAGCTTCAACGCTTCCATTGCCTGCCGCTTGTCATCATCGTTTGTGTGTACGTACAAGTCCATGGTCATCTGATATGAAGTATGGCCCATGATTTCCTTTAGTACATTGGGCGGCATCCCTGCCCTTATTGCCTTACTGGCGAACGTATCACGGAATGCATGGGTTCCGAAATTAGGCAGCTCCTCACCGTTGCGGCGTGCCGTCCGTATCAGACTGGCTATAGCATTGTAGAAACTCTGCTCCGTGGGGTGCTTGCCGTTGCTTGTTGGAAATACGGGGTCATTCAAATTTATGACGTTTCCATGCAGGCCGGTATAGATTTCCCACTGCTCCATCAAAAGAGAGGAAATATCTTCATTCATGAAAATATCACGGGTGCTTTTCCTCGTCTTGGTGCTTTCACCGACGATGAATTTACCATCTGTATTTTTGGTCATTGTGCGGCGAACGTGGATAACTTTACCTTTCCAGTCCACATCACGCCATTCAAGGCCGCCGCACTCGCCAGGGCGGACGCCTGTATAAAGCATAAACTTAAATGCATTATCGTAGATACTGCCGCCGGAATACTGGAAAAACGTTTTTAATTCCTCATCGGATAACTCCCTATGGCAGGTTTCACGGGCCGGGCGTTTGTTAATCTTGATAGGTGGGATGGTCTCCGCTATATTGCGGATAACTATTTCATCCTCAACCGCTGACTTTAAAAGCGACTTCATCAGAATCAGTACACGATTGGCAATAGATGGGCCGCCGGTGCCGACCTTCTCACGGTGCTTTCCTTTGGGTATGCCGTTCTTAATACTCACTTTCTGCTGCAGTGCCAGCACCTGCCGCCGTTCCAGTGCCTTTAATTTGACATTTCCAATTACCGGGCGGATGTGGTTTTCAAACTGGCGTTTATAAGAAAATATGGTTGATTCTTTGAGTACCTTTTTTTTACGTTCTATCCACTCATCAAAGTACTGCCCTACGGTGATAGTCCTACTGTTGGTAAAGACACCGGCGTCAATCTCCTGTATTTTTTCTTTGGCTTTTTCCTTTACCTTCTCAATGCTATCACCACCAACTGAAACACGGATCCCCTTATGAGTAAACCGCCATTCCCAACCACCATTAGGGCGTTTTCTGCAGCCAGTCGGAACGGATATCCTCGCCATGTCAGCCGCCTTCCTTTCATCGTATCAAATCAATAAACTTTCTGATTGCTTCTGAATGTGTCCACCCTTTCCGGCGGCAGTACTCATCCAGGGCTTTCAAATCCCTTTTATTCAGTCTCACTGCCGTGCTAATCTGTCTCAGCTCCTCGGGAATGGGTGGCCGTCCTCTGCCTGCTTTTCTTTTCTGCTTTTCTTCTTCCATGTCATGCCCTTTCTTTCTTGTGTTTATCATAAATGTCGGCTTTGCTGATATCCTTTTTCTTAAGTTCCCTGTACTTCCCGGCAACAGTGGCACGGTGGCCCAACACATAACCATACACAAAAGCCGTTTTAAAAACATTATGCAGACGCTCCATAAAGTCGGTAGACGGTACAAATTCCCCATTATCGGGGTATAAGCAGGGCTTGGAAAATGCAGGATAAAGGATATCATAAAGCCCCTGCATATCCTGCCATGATAAATCATACTCGGGTGCTACAGAATCACCATGCAGGGAATACGCATAGTCCCCTTTCTCGTCCATGACGTCTTTATCAATGTGCACTCTCTCAACCGTTCTCATTAAGTCTCTAGCCATTTTCAGATACCTTTCCTTTCTTGGGCCGCTTCTGCAGCCGCACAAATAATCACAGAAAAATAGATGTGAAAACTTTAGCCTATACGCTCCTTTCTGCAGGTTTCCAGTGTGCCCACCTGCTTGGATAACTATATTTTGTACTTCACTAATATAATAATACTACTGATTTTACTAAATTTCAACGATTTTTAGATGTACAGAATGGGTTCCGATAACCATAAATTATCGGAACTAATACAGTATATTTAAGCAGATTCCTGTAACGTTTATGCACTTTTGGGCTTTTTCTCCGGCGGATAGGGTGGTTTTAAAAATTGACTCGGTGTGATTGTGAACCAATGTATAAAAAATTGCATAAATGGGAAGTCGCTAGAAAACAGTGTTTAACTTTTTATTTGTGCATTTGATCCATTGGTTCTTATGATTCAAGCCGTGCAGATTGTCCCTTCATGGTGTGCCATATCAACATGAACACAAAAGAGAGTGACTGCAGTATCTATCCATGCTATAATGAATATATCCCTAATGGTTCGTTCTCTAGCCATTGGGCCGCCTGCCGGTGACGTACTCGCACTACGTCCCGGCTTTTCCTTTGCCCCTTTTGTTAACTGTTTGTAGAATAAGGGGAGTTTACAATTTTATAAAATGGGGAGACGCCGGGGGGTGGCCGACCACTACAACCCCCACCCCTTTGGGTAGTACCTTTTTGTTTTTGGTAGCGGTCATGGTGGCTGCGGCAAGGTCTCCACCATCTCAAGCTCTCTCATGCCCTGCCCTCTCAGTCTCATCACTTGTGCCTGCTCATAGCTCACTACTCCGCATATGTCCTCATACTTCATGCCCTGCAGGTAATGGCATTGCAGGATAGCACGGGAAATGGGATTGGAAACACGGGAGATGATGTCGGCGGCTCTCTTTCTGTCTGCAGCGTATTGTTCTAACTGGGAGGAAATGGCCGCTATATATCGCTCCTGTTCTTCCTCAGCCAGTATCAGCCTGCGTGAGATGTCGGACGTCTCGCCGCCGGTGACGTGGGGCCTACTGTAGTCCAGTCCTTTTATATATTGCAGGTCTTTCCCTGCGTCCTCATACTGTCTCTTGAGTAGGGAGATTGATTTTCCTTCCTTGTACACCATCTCAAGAAAGTCCTTCACACTGTCCACTGTCTCACTCCTTCACCATCAGCACAGAAGAAAGATAAAGCCCATGCAGGCTAGTACATGGGCGATGATTCTATTTTGCTTTGTTTCTCCGGCGTGACCGTCTAGCCTGCTTCCGCTTCCGTCTCCGGGCTTCCTTCTGTTTTCTCGTCGGCTCCTTAGAAAATCCATCTTCCAATGACTGCCGACCGAAATTTATTACCGGGCCGTCGTGCCTGCCGTCTAATTTTAAGTCCAGTGCAGCAAAACTCATGATGTTCAACCTCTTTCCTTGTTCATAATCACAATAAAAGGTAGATATGGTAGATGTAGGGTGATGTGAAAGTAAAAAGAGAAAGGCCCTCATGCCCACGATAAATACTAGCCAAATTGGTTTTGGTAGAGGTAGTAGAGGTGTTTTTTAACACTCCTATACTATATATACTCTTCTATATTTTTATTATTTTTATAAAAAGTACATCTACACATCTACCTATAACCTATAAAGCTCGGTAAATACAGGGATTGCGTGGTAGACGTATGTATCTACCAAACATCTACCACATCTACCCATAGTTTATTTAATACCCTTTTCCTCATTCGTGAACTTTGGATTTGTGCCACCTAATGCAGGGGGAATGAAATAGTTAGCACGTCCATGCACCATTCTTTTTGTGATTCTTCCGTCTTTCCTACTCATGGCAGTCAATGCGGTTCCCACTTTTTTAGGCGTGTAACGTCTGCAGTCGAAACGGGTATTCAAATTATCAGCAATTTCCCCGGCAGTCAACGTTTGCCATTTTCCCGTGTCTACCTCACTGAAATCAAATACCTCATAGATGGCAATTTCTTCATCCGTTTGTGCAGAAAAATTGTTATTGTGCTTCTCAAGCTCTTTCAACTCTTCTGCGTTTAGATATGGCTCCTCGTGTTCATCCCTCAGCAGGTGCATGACTTGGCCCCACAACTGCCTTGCATTGAAATCTTTATCTATGTTGATAGCTTTGATGGCAATGGGCCACCATCGGCGGCCGCCCGTCGAATCATACAAAAAATTAGTACGATTCGTAGTAGCATAGAGTACACAGATACGGGGGTTATCTACTTGTTCACGTGCATATACAGGCCGTATCCTGTCAACGCCCCTATCAATAAAGCTCTTTAGTGCGTCCTGCTTCTTTGTAGTTAATGACTCTTCAAACTCCGACAACTCAAACAACCAACACCCACTAGCACGGGAAACAGAATCTTTGTCCTTGGGGTCAATGGTCTCGCCGGTAATCAGATATTCCGGCATGTCCTTAAGAATCGTATTACGTGGAAACCTTGTTTTCCCTATCCCCTGTTTCGTACTAACCAAAGTCAACACCCCCTCTTGTGTTGCAGGTGCCGTTACCGATTTACAGTTGAACGGGATAGCTGCACATTCCAAAAGGAATTTACTAAACAGTTTCTTGCAGAACTCCGTATTTTGGTGTACATCGGGGTCAAGTACAAACATATTGAAAAGGGGTGTGATGTAATCTTTTCCGTCGTAGTCGTGGTAACAGTCTTCAAGATAATCACAAACGGGAGAATACTTATTCTTATCTGCAATATAATCCAAAAAATCATTGGTGTCCTGCTTACTCAAGTTCAGCCCCATCCGTGTGGTCATATCACGAATGGCGACGGTCTGTATATTGTAATCCTTACCTGCAAGTTCTTCGCTACCCGTAATCTCGTTTTTCTTTGTGACTAGATTCCTTCGTACTTTAATTCCTACCGAATCCAAAAGGTATTTAAAGTTAGGTATACATTTCTTGGGCCCTGCACTCCCCGACTTCCTCGGCTTGGGCCATTTTAAACCAGTCTCGGGCGTATCAGTCTTCATTTCTGTTTTATCGTCCATATTGCTCACCGCCTTCCGTATCGCTGATTTTACTATCAAAGGAAAGAACGAAATTTTCCCCAAACTCGGCCTTGATGGCCCTCAGTTCCTCGGCCTGCTTTTTGGCAGCATAGCCCTTGGGATCATATACTTGTGAAGTGCTTTCAATGGCTTTCTTGATAGAACGCTTCAAATAATCATCTTCGTGGCCAACTTTCCGGCCCAGTGTCTCGGCCAACTTAGAAGAAAGGAAAATCCTCTTCATCTGTTCAGCGTTCTTCCCTGTCCAAAAGGCAAGCATATTCAATAATGCTTGGTCTGCCCTGTTTCGGTCATTGCCGTATGTACTCACATCACCCAGGTCATAAAGAGAATGAAACTTGGGGCCGCTCCTTTTCTTTCTTATCAGTGTGATTATGTCACCATCAGACAGGTTCAGCACGGGGACAGGCGTTGACGTCCCGGCTTTTCCTTCTTCACTTGCCGCCGGTGGCTTCTTCAACATGGTAAGGATTTTATCAATAGCAGGTTGAATATCGTTCAATGTGGCATCGTCCAACGGCTCGCCGGTCACGGTCATATAATGGGCATTGGTATACATTTCTACATCGTGTCCATTTTTCATGGTTTGATGAATACCACTCTTGTTATCGGGAAGTTTGCCACGTCCCCACAGATGGATTCCCGTTCCCGACGGGCTTGATTCAGAATAGGTGCCGCCTGCTTTCTCTACAATATCAATGATATCCATCGCCCATTGGTCTATTTCCCCTGTCTCGGGATTCACACAATGGTCAAGATCAATACAGATATATCCTTGGTCTGCAGTCAATCCATAGCCGATACCGTCAAACCGGCCTGCTTCTACTGCAGCTCGTGCCTTGTCGTAGGTTGTCCAACTCTTGGGGTCTGTTGGCCTTGCCTTGTATCCATTGGTTTGATAGGGAACCTTGGTGATTTTCCCTTTATTCTTCCCCTTGGTTAATGGCTCCTTCTTATACAAAAGCCAATGACGATGGGGAGAAAGTTCCTTGATTAATTCAGAAACCATATTAGCCACCTTCCCGACTATTCATTGTCACAAGAAAGAGAATCAAGCACCTTGTCAATGGCTGCACGGTCATAGAGTACACGCCGCCCGATATGACGCACTACGCCGTTTTTAGCTGCCCACTGTTCCGCTCTCGTGTGGCCCAGTCCAATATAAGTACATAACTCTGCTTTGTTAAGAAGTCTTTTTTCTTTGAATGTGGTCTTGGTATCCATAGTTTCCAGTCCTTTCTTTCCCATAGATGAATGAGTAGTGATATAAACGTATGCACGTGCTATAATGGTTATAGCATAAATACATTATTTTTTGTATCGTCATAACTTGGTTATGACTTATTCACTATATAATCATTATTTTATTGCATTTATACACGGAAAGGCGGTTTAATGACATGAGTAGAAACCCCAAAACAGAAGAAATGAAAAAGATTTCATCTTTAACTGGTGAAAACATAAGAAAAGTTAGGGGAGAATTAGACGCATTAAATTTTTATAATCTTATTTTCCCCGATAAAAAAATGGCAGATGAAAGTAAGCGGAACAAGATTTCTAAAATGGAAAAAGGGAAAACCATTACACTAGAGGATCTAATTGCTATCTCCAGGGCTTTCGACGTATCATTGGATTCGCTTGTATTCGGTGCCGATGGTCACAAGAAAAAAGAGAAAACGCCTACCATAAAATCCATGCTCACCTCGCTTTACTACCTGCTCCACTTCACCGGCGGACAGATTGAACCGGCTCCGGGGTATAGTGGTATTCGAATCACGTTCACTGATGACGGGGGAATAGATGACTATAATCTTGTGAACCAGTCTGAAACTGTCAAAAATGCAGAAAGCGACCGGGAAGAAACGGGAGAATACCACCTCTACAATTTCACGTCTTGGCAAACCTGCTATTTCCTTGAACGTCTCCGGCAGTACAACGCCGTCATTGAAAGCATGCACAATGCAGGGGGCTTGGATAATGCCACCTTCAGCACCGGCAAAAAAGCTATGATAGATGGTATCAATCGGGAAATTGCCGCACTGCCTGCACTGACTCCGTATAACGCAAAAGAAAGGGAAGATATAGAACACCTTTATGATAAAAAATTCGGGGCCAATAATCCGTTTATGAATCGGCCTTTAGGCGAAAAAGACAGATTTTAGCCGTCAAAAGTCTGCTGCTTGCCGCCGGAAAAGACGGAAAATAGCTAAAAGTGCCATAAATTGATTTAAAGGCACTTTTTAGGCGTCTGCCCTGTTTCCATGACAAATTACATGGACAAGTATGAGAAAACGCAATACAGGCCAATATAAAAGGGGCTACCCTCTCGGGTAACCTCTTTTTTCTTGTGTCTATGTCAGATGGTCTGCGGCTTCCTGCAAGTCAATGACTTTTGCTTTCTTATACTCTGCTTCCCAGTCCTCATAGCTGCCGTTGTATACCTCTTCATGTCCAGACGTCGGCTCCGTATCAAGCAAGGCACGGAATGCCCCCACCCTTGTGAGTATGGCCCTCAAATACACCTGCTCTCCGGCAGTGCAGTATATTGTACGGTTCCTCTTCCTGTCACAGAAAGAATAGTATAATCTCTGCTCCTACGTTCGCCAATGTCAGTACTCGCCGCCGGTGGTGTCATGAAAAAGAAAATACCCCATCTAAATATCTAATTGGGGTATTTAGTGGGGTATTTCAGATTTTAAGGTTCTGTAACAGGTGAAACGCTCGATAAAATCTAGCTTTTTTATTAATTGCATTTATACTGTCTCAGTATACCATAACCATTGTCACTTGGCTATAAATTTAGTAGGTTTTTTGTCACTAATTCCTTCAATCCACAAAAGAGCATCTACGATACGACCGGCCGCATGTCCGTCGCCATAGGGATTGACTGCTTCCGCCATGGATTTGTATTCTTTTTCATCGGTAAGAAGTTTGTAGGCTGTTTCGAAAACCTTCTCCTCATCGGTGCCTACCAAGCGGACAGTGCCTGCTTCCACCGCTTCCGGACGCTCTGTGGTATCCCGGAGCACCAGCACCGGTTTGCCAAGGCTGGGCGCTTCCTCCTGGATTCCGCCGGAATCGGTGAGGACGATGGCGCTTCTGGCCATGAGATTTGTGAAAGGTTCGTATTCCATGGGTTCCACCAGATGGATGCCCGGCACCCCTTCCAGTTCCTCGGAAACCGCTTCCCGCACCAGAGGATTTCTATGAACCGGGAAAACCACTTCCGTATCAGGAACGGCTTCCACCAGACGGCGCAGGGCCCGGTATACCTGGTGCATGGGATCTCCCAGGTTTTCACGGCGGTGGGTGGTGACGAGGATGACCCTTTTATGTTCTTCAATGGCTTCGATTTCCGGGTCTTCGAAATGGTAATCCTTTTTCACCGTATGCAGCAGCGCATCAATCACCGTATTTCCCACCACAAAAATAGAGCTGTCTTTCTTGTTTTCACGAAGCAGGTTCTGCCGGGCCGTTTCGGTGGGCGCAAAGTTCACATTGGCCAGTACGCCGGTGAGCTGGCGGTTTGCTTCTTCCGGATAGGGCGAAAGAAGATTGCCCGTGCGAAGGCCTGCTTCCACGTGGCCCACTTTGATCTGCTGGTAAAAAGCAGCCAGGGCGGCGGTAAAGGTGGTGGTGGTATCGCCATGCACCAGTACGTAGTCCGGTTTTTCCCGTTTCAATACTTCCTCCAGTCCCCGAAGGACCCGGGCTGTAATATCATAGAGCGTCTGTCCGCTCTTCATGATGTCCAGGTCATAATCTACAGGAAGCTGGAAGAGGTCCACCACCTGATCCAGCATTTCACGATGCTGGGCAGTGAGGCACACCTTTGTTTCTATTTCCTTGTGCTTCAAAAGCTCCTTCACAACAGGGGCCATTTTAATGGCTTCCGGCCTTGTGCCGAAAATGGTCATGACTTTCATACTATACCTCTTTATAAATAACAGCTCTCCCCTTTCCGGAGAAAGAGAAAGGCGGCAAATGAAATCTTATTTCTTCTTGTCTTTCTTATGTTCCATCTGGTAGGGAGTAGGAACGATTTCCTTCATCACTCCCAGCTTTCTCGCCCACAGGATGAAAAGGATGAGGGCAATGACCACGATGGCCATACCCACCAGCGTGCGGAGATGGATAACCAGAAGGGCCACACAGGAGAAAAAGGCGGTGAGGGCGTACATGATGAGCACCACCTGCTTCTGATTGAGCCCCTTCGCCAGAAGGCGGTGATGAAGATGGTTCTTATCCGGTGAGAAAATAGGCACGCCGCTGCTCTTCCGCCGGATAATGGCCAGGAAGGTATCGGTAATAGGCACAGCCAGTGCCACCAGTGGAACCACCAGTACCGCTGCGGCAGCGGTCTTCATGGAACCCATCACGGAAACGGCGGCAATGATGTATCCCAGGAACATGGAGCCCGTATCACCCATAAAAATCTTGGCAGGGTTGAAATTATACTGCAGGAAAGCCAGGCAGGCGCCGGTCATGGCCACCATGGCGGCAGCCGCCGTCCACTGGCCCATCTGGAATGCCAAGAGGGCAATGGCAATGGATGCAATGGTGGCAATGCCTGCAGCCAGGCCATCCAGGCCGTCGATGAGATTCACCGTATTGATAAACCCGATAATCCAGAAAATGGTCAGCGGCAGGGAAATAATTTCCGGCAGGTAAATAATCCCCAGCCGGGGAATGTGAATCCAGTCGATGTTGATGTTGAAAATCACCACCGGAATGGCAGCGGCAATAATCTGTCCCAAAAGCTTCACCTTCGGCGGCAGGGATACCACATCATCCGCAATGCCCACAATGATAAGGAACGTGGCCCCCAGCATAATGCCCACCATTTCATAGGTAAAGCCGATGGTAGCCACGGCGGATACCATAAAGCCCGCATAAATGGCAAGGCCTCCCAGACGCGGAATCAGTCCATGATGCACCTTGCGGGCATCGGGCTTGTCCACGGCGCCGATACGGATAGCCAGGTTCTTCACTACCGGCGTCAGTACAAAGGTGACTACCAGGGCCGTCAGGAACGTGAACGCATAGGCGAACAACGTAACACCTCCTAAAAAAGACAATACTTCTACGTTATTTTATCACATAGGCCCCTGTTTGTGAAAGAAGAGAGGAAAGAGGGTGGTGGTGGCGGCTTCGCTTTTGGACACACCTTCGGTGTGAGGGTTGACGGGCCTTTGGCCCG
>ULYX01000673.1_pt1 | contig 18423 bp, 18 predicted proteins | sample 1962591 | NCBI WGS metagenome assembly ULYX01 (sample SAMEA4835874, study PRJEB28245) | human gut metagenome | biome: gut microbiome; material: fecal sample | place: Denmark | collected 2008
TAGTCATCCATTGTCGATGTCAAACTTAACATTAATCCTTGTTCCCTCAAATCAGCGAATATTCCCTTGCTTTTTATAAGTATTTGCTTGTATCACATTGCATAACAGTTTCTTAGGCCTACTCATGCCAACATAGGCAAGTTTGCGACAATAACAAAATATATTTGAGCTTTCAATTTTACCTATACCACAATATAGAAGAATTTGATTTAGGGCTAATACTCCTTGCCTGACGTTAACATCTTGCTCTTATTTAATAATTATATTTATCGTAATTTCAAGACTTTTGATTCAATTTATTCACATAGATGTATAATTTTTATTAGAAGTCAACGAATCAAACATCACCACAAGCATTTCCTGCAGTGCTATCTAACTTCCCCATTTGGCATGCAATTTCTTTGCATAATAATAGAAGTATCCATAATCAATTGAAAAAACTCCTTCATTCAAAGGGCCGTTTCGCCATTTGAAATAGTATCTGTTACTCCTTGAGCTTCATAGCCTGCCTGTTTCAAGAATCATTATTATTTCATATATTTCATTCTGCAAATCATCTACACACAGAAATACATCTTGCCTCTACTTTAATAGGCAATCCTAAAATAATTCAAATACGTTTTATACTTATCCTGTGCTGTCAAGCAGGTATCTGTTAGATACCCTTTTTCATTATCCCATTCTTTTAACCCACGGTAATAAAACAGTTTCTGATTATCCTCGATAATGAATGGAACTATATTGTGTTTCAAGCATTCCTTAAACATGATCAATCTACCTACGCGACCATTTCCATCCTGAAAAGGATGAATTCGTTCAAATTTTACATGAAAATCCAAGATGTCTTCAAGTGTCTTTTCTTTTATTACTTTATATTCTTTCAATAACGTTTTCATCTTATCGGCAACTTCTTCAGGCAAAGCAGTATCCATGCCACCCACTTCATTAGGTATTTTCTTATACTCTCCCACTGCAAACCAATCTTTTCTAGAATCGCTGGTTCCATTTTTCAAAGTCAGATGAAGTTTCTTAATAAACTTTTCACTTAAAATATCATCTGCATGATCTATGACCAGATCAATACAATGAAAATGATTTACAGTTTCAATTACATCATCTACATTAAGAACTTCATTCTCTACACCAACAGTATTGGTTTCAAAAATATATCTAGTCTGATTATGAGTCAAACGACTCCCTTCCATATGATTGGAGTTATACGTTAAATCAATTTGTGTCCTGTGGTAAATACCACCGGAATATTTTCCTTCTTTTTGGTCCCGTAAAATATCCAACAAAGTAAGCGGATGTCCTTTCTTTTTGTTGGAACGTTCTGGTTTTTCAGCATTCTTAGGGATATTCCAAGTCTTTCCTGTAAGAAAAGCCCCCTGCACACGCCCATGAGCGCAATAATTTCTTACACTGCGTTCAGATATATTCCATTTTTTTGCTATTTCTATTACCGAAAGATATCTCATATTTCCTCCATTCAACCATAAAGTTCAATCATTACCCTTTTTGTAAAATATCTTACAAGCCTTTTTATCGTTATAGTTGAATATTTAACATACAAAGGCAACAATGAATTAACATCATTTTCTAGGTTCACATAATCTTTATTGATTCATTCCACTATATAAAATATATCATGCATCGGCAATATTTTAACACAAAATAGATTTAAATTGTCACATTTTTTGCCGATAAAGGAAGCTTTATTCATTAGATTTCATCAAAAAAAGCCGCTTGATCATTTAAGCGACTATATCTTACTTTGATAATTGATCCGCAACTTCATCAATGATATTCATTTCGTTTAAAGTTCGAGGATATCCAATATAAGGCATGCATTGTTCTACAATGCTATAAAGCTTTGACTTATCATTTCCTGCCATGATATTTCCAGCTGTATGACCTCGAAGCTGATTTTCACATCCACCTTGGGCAAGAATAAAACAGAATGTGATCATTTCTCGTTCCCTATCATTTAAACCATTTCGAGTATAATAATTTCCAAAACAATTATCTGCTAACCATCGATTGACATTGCTTCTTAATTCTGGTGCATCTGTCTGTTGTTTTCTCATACCTGGGCCAAACAAGGAAACTTGTCTTTCCAATCCATCATGAAATCTTGTCTTCTCTGTCACAGTTTTTTGTGAAGGCAACGGCAATGTAATCCCAAATTCTTCCATCACTTTATTTGTCGCAACTAGAAAATCATGAACACGTCCAATACCTAGGTAAGCTGTTGCCTGATAAACAGTTTCTTTGATCGAAACAGGATCTACCCCACTCTTTAAATCAGCATGCAGCATGTTTTTATATTCACCTAAAGCTTGTGTTCCTAGTAAAACAGATAGAATTGACAACATCTGTTCTTTATATGTTAACTTGTTTTCTTTGATTACTTCTTCCTGTGAGAAATTGACAACGATATCCACCCATTCTGGATCTGTTTTTATTAAAGAATCATCAAGTCCTTCAAATAAGGTTTCAATTCTGTTTTTTGTCTCTTCTTTCATTCTAACATCTTTATTCTGATAAATTCAATGATGAGATCCATTCAGCTACCACAGAAGCTGCATCTGTTACATCATTTCGTGATACTGTATACTCCTGATCCGATACAGTTGCATCTAGTTCTAGTTCTGCAATTGTTTCTACTGTACCGGATAACTGACTTCCTCCATGTGTTGTGAATGGAATGATCGTTTTTCCGGCAAAATCATACTGTTCAAAGAAAATATACATGACCGTTGGCATATCATACCACCAGATTGGATATCCAACAAAAATCACATCATAATCATCTAAATTATCAATACTTGTTTGAATTGTTAGTCGTACACCATCTTCTACCTCGTTTTGAGTCTGTTCAGCCAATGCTTCAAAGCTGTCAGTTGGATAAAAACCATCTTCTGGTTCGATTTCAAACAATGTACCACCTGTTTCATTTTGGATCAAATGAGCAATATAATTCGTATTTCCTAAAGATCCATCCTCATAAGCAGCACGACTTGCAGAAGAAATTGTATCTACACCATCATCCAATGGATATGAGAAATAAGCAATTAAGATATTATCAGATGAAACATTACTTGTCTGTGCTTCACCAGTATTGTTTGAACTTGTATCTTCTTGTGAAGAATTATCAGCACAAGCTGAAAGTAAAAACATAATAGTAAAAGCTAAAAATATACTTAAGATCTTTTTCATGAACTTCTCCTTTACTTTTTCAATGATTGCCCAATTTTAAAGGCATCTCCTACACAATTTCCAAGTGCATAGTATTTAAGATTTGCTGTATCGTAAGTGATTAAAGAGAAAGCCTCCATATCTATACCATCTTTTTCTTTTACTATTTTTTCATCCGCACGAACATTCACGATTCTTCCTAAGATCAATCCATTTAAAACTTCAACCAGTTCACACTCTAAAGCTAGTGGTAGTTCATCAATCACAGGAGCATTTACAAATTCACTCTTTGTCGTATGAAAACCGGCTATTTTCCATTTTATTTGGTTCATTTCGTTTTGATACCAATCCTACATAATCACATGCAGCCACATGCTCTACATCTGCCATACTTACAGTAAATGCTTTATTGATCATGATATTATCCGTAGTTTGATGATCACCTAAAGAGATAATGATTTGATCCATTCCAACAATATCACCCCAGTCTGCGTTCATCACATTCGCTTTTCCATGTTCATCAAAACTTGCGATAATCATAACAGGTTGTAAAAACAAATAAGGTTTTACTCCTAAGTTTTTTCATATAGAATTCCTCCTATTTCACAAATCAGACAATCAATGAGAATATTTAAAATTCTCACTTTTATATCGACCTAGTTAATCAAATTATAGAAATAGATCAATTTAGTGTACAATACCAATTTTGCAAACTAGTATAACTAAAATGCATACTAAAAAAAGCCGAGATATACTCGACTTATTTCAATTCCTCATAAAATGAGCTTAAGACTTTAGCAGATTGAATCAATTCTTCCTTTTCTTCCGGCAACAAACGAATTTCTACTGTTTCTTTAGCTCCACTACCATTTAAGATCGTAGGAACAGAAAGGTAGACTCGATCAATACCATACAAGCCTTCCACCAAAACGCTGACTGGTAAGATACGGTTTTCATTAAACAAGATTGATTTAACAATAGCTGTTGTTGAAGCGGCAATACCATAACAAGTATTCCCTTTTCTACTAAAGATTTCCCAACCAGCTGCTTTAGTTTGTTCTAATAATGTTTCTTTCGTTTCATTCTTTGTACGATCTGCATTATCGCTCATAACATCCGTTAAACTTTTTCCACCAATTGTCGAAGAAGACCAGGCAACCATTTCACTATCACCATGCTCTCCTAAAATAAATGTGTGAACACTTTTTGAATCTAGATCATACATCGATGCCAGGCTGCAGCATAATCTTGCGGTATCCAAAGCCGTTCCACTTCCTATAACCTGTTTTGCAGGAAGACCCGAAAACTTCCATACAAGATATGTCATGATATCAACTGGATTTGAAACAACAATAAAGATTCCTGAAAAACCACTATCCATAACAGAAGAAACAATACTCTTCATAATCTGAATACTTGGTTTTAACATTTCCAAACGATTGTTTGAATCTTTTGGCATTGGTGCACTTGCGGTAATGATTACGATGTCTGCATCTTTACATTCTTCATAATCTCCTGCATGAATCGTAATGTTTCGATTCATAAAATGAATCGCATGTTGCATATCCAATGCTTCTCCATATGCTTTTTCTTTATTTACATCAATCAAAACAATTTCCTCGCATAAGCCTTGATTGATAATGCTGTATGCAGTTGTAGAACCAACATTTCCAGCTCCTACAATGACAACTTTTGAATTTTTAAATTTCATGTTCTCCTCTTTCTAAGAATGTCATTCATCCTGAACACTGATCTTATTCTATCATCCTTCATACTATATAGCCAGCTAAGCGCCTGATTAGCGATCTATCGGTGTATAGTTAATTTCAGCTTCTTCATCCGTTGTTTCCAATTTCATAATAACTGGACGCAAACCATCATTACAGCTGCAAATCGCAACACCTGGTTTTTTGATCCAGTCCCCATAATAGAACAACTCTTTTTCAGCACCATGCGCTAACGCAAACACATATTGATAAATCGCCTTCCATGCCTCATCACAAAAACCTTCCGGTTTAGCATAATCTGCATAGAAAACCTGTCCCTATTACATCATTGGACAAGCTGTTAGGCCAGGCACTCCATATTCTTCAGCCAATTCTTTATCTAATGTTGTCTTTAAAATTGTTATCTTAACTCTCTTCATACTCTCCCTTCATAACTCAATTATAAATTATATATTCTAATAAGACACATATAAAAAAGGAACTAGGTTTTCCCTAATTCCTTAAATCTTCTTATTTTGCATCAATACGACGTTTGATTGCGATGATTGCCACCAAACTTGCACATGCTGTCATCAATGCGATATACAATGGTGCATTCTGGAATAATCCTGTATCTGCTCTATCTTTATTCTTGACGATCTCTCCGGCTTCATCTGTTCCCCAGATTACTACAAATGGTGAGAATGATGTTGTTTCAAATTCAATATGATCATCCAGCTGTGTTACGGTCATTTTTTCCATTTCACAATTCATAATTGCACTTTGAACATCATCATAAGTCATATCACGATTTAGATCTTTATAATGTAAAACAATAATACTTGTATCTTTGTCTACTCCTTCTGGATAAGGCATATACACAGTAACATTCTTATCAGCTTTTAAAACAACATTTCCATTGTTCTGGTCTACGATATCCATATACTTAAATGAATACTGTGGATTTGTAATTCCTGCCTGTTCCAATAGACCATACTGATTACATAGTTGTTCAGCCTTTTCTGTCAACCATCCAATACGACGATCGTTGTTCGCATCGGTTCCTTCTGGAAGGATATCATCATACAACAAAGATGGATCCGCATTTTTCTGAACTTCCAATCCTTCTTCACCGTTGATGTAGAAGTTAGTTCCTTCAGGTACAGTTGCCATAGGAACACCTGCTTTTGGATCGGTTCCATCTTTCTGGATAGAAGTTGTTAAGTTTTCATCTGTCACATTGACAACACCACGAACATATAATTTACCTGTAGCAATTACTGTTCTATCAAAATCCACATCGATTGTATCAGTTTGCACATTTGCGGTTAATGATTTAGATTCATTTATTTCTCCAGATGTGAATGAGTCTCCCTCTACAGATCCAACCATTGTTGTATATACTTTGTTCACTGCATTCGTCAAATCAAAATTAGCATTTGTTTGGATATTACCAGCATCATCAATAACTCGTAAAGTCGGTTTACGACCATCTGCCAATGCCAACGAATATACATAATTTCCATCTTTTGTAGATTCAGAACCATCAGCATCTGTATATTTTGTCATTTTCCAATGGCGTAATTCTTCACCATTGTTATAGTTATATGTATACTCAAAACTGAAGTTATTTGTTTCTTCAGATAAATCAACTGGTTGTCCATTTGATTGAATTGCATTATTAATCTCTTTTGGCAAAGTTACATAATATCCTGGTTCAGGGAAACCATTCTTTTTGTCATTATCAGCAACACTATCAACATTTTCATATCCTTCACCACCAACATACATCGTTAGATCAATTGGTGTAAATGTTGTAGCTGGTGCATAAGCAGCTTTTAGACCGATTTCTCCTGTGATCGTCTTTGTAGTGTCATTATAGGCATATAGCTTTACATAACTATCCATATCCCAGCGTGCTGTCTTACCTGCATTGCCTAACTTACCTTCATAATTTGGATTTGCACCATCGTAGAACCAATTTGTAATTTCAGCATTTTCGCCTCTGGCTGTTAATTGCGCTCCTTTTGGTGCATCTGGCAATGTAACTGTTGGTCCATTAACACCTTCACTAACGTAGATATCATCACCTTTATATTTTTCACTATCATCAAGAGCTATATTGTTATAAATTTTAACATTTGAAGGCAATATTACTGTAGGATCATAATTATCCCCATATCCCACATATAATCCTCCACCATGACCATCTAATAATTCATGAGTTACTGTGTTTCCAATAATCTCTAAATCTGCTCCTTCTTCTACCGTCAATTCACCTTGTCTAACATATAAACCAGTATTGCTGTTATTGTTAATATGGAAAGAACTTGTAGCATCCACTAAGAAATCATAATTGTTATACAATCTAACTGCTGCATAACCATAAGAAGAATTTGAAGCATTGCCTTCAACTGTAACATTTGAATTAATAACTTTTAAATCTTTATTAACAGCAATTCCCATACCTTTGTTGTTATTAGCCGTTACATCTGAATCAGTAATACTTAATTCCCCTGCAGATAATCCATGAGAACCATTGTTACTAAAATTCACATATTTGCCATTTTCTTTATTACAATCACGGATAATAAAATCTGAACCATTTGATCCATTTCCTGTACTATTTACAACATCCACTACAGAGTTATCAATAGTTGCCACAAAAGTACCAGTAAAACCGGATCTATTATGATCAGACAGGAATGTAGAGTTAGTGATATTAATATTATATCCTCCATTACCCCCGTCCCATTCAAGAGCATCGTTTGGATAATTCTTAATAGTTAAATTAGAATTATTAACATTTAAAACATTATCTTGGCAAAAATAGATAGCATGAGGACTATTTTTTGCATCTGTTGCATCCATAGTCATATCTACATTGTTTAGACTTAAAGATGCTCCTACACTAGCACAAATTGTCATCCAACCCCATTCAGCTGTATATGGAGTAGACCCAATTCCTTTCATTGTAACGTTACAATTTTCAAATGTAAGAGCCTTGCCCCATAAAGCAATACCATACTTTGTAAAGTTAATTGTTGGCTTAGTTCCGTCTAATCCAGCAATCGTAAGGTTTTTACTTAAATTTAATCCTTCTGTTGTACAGTCTTTCAAAATTGTAATAGTAGCACCATCTGTTGCAGCGGTAACTGCTTCATCCAATGTTGGATAAGTTACGTCACCAATTTGCGCAACATCTGTTTCAGACAATTCTTCTGTATTGTCTGATTCTGGAGTTGTAGGTTGTTCTGTTACTACTTCACCTTGAATTTCGTCTGTTACAGGTGCTTCTCCTGTATCAGCTTCATCCTTCTTTTCTTCTGTTGGTGTTTCTGTAACAGTCTGATCCTCAGTTACTTGATCAGTATTTTCTTCTACAGCCAAAATAGGCGTGGATACAACACCACTCAACGACAATGTCATCGAAAGCGCTACCACAAAGCCAAAAAATTTTTTTAAGTTTTTCATTTTGTTATTGCCCTCCCCCTCAAAAATTCTTTGTGATATTATAATTTTACATCCCTACTTCGTACGTTGTCAATTAAATTAAAATGCTGTAAATTGTAAAAAATACTTAATTTAATTACGATACCTGTAATTAATATTTATGTATTTTCCTCTAAAATTATGCAAAAAAATCGATATATATCCCGATTTCTTCAAATTATTCATTTTTCTTTAAATTCTTCTTTTTTTCCTCCTCTCTTGTAACGATCAACATTGTTAATAACCAACATGACAAGATCAAACACGCTAACATTAGGTTTTGATTTGTCTTAGTTAAAGTCTTTGTTCCTTCACTGCTTTCTGTACTTGAAGTAGGTCTAGTTGTATCTTCTTCATTTGATTCAGTCTCTTCTGTTGGAGGTGTTGTTTCCTCACCAGGCCTTGATAAAACAAGTGTATCTACTTGATTCACGATAGAACTTCCATCATTGATCGTTGTATAACCTTCATTAGTATCAAAATCACCTGTTGGATAAGCCCCGTCTTCATTTGGTTTTAGATTTAGTTGATATTGCATCGTTAGTTCTTCATACGGATTTCCACTAATCGTCCATGTAATTACTGTATTGCCACTTTGATCTGTCGAAATCTCATATGAAGTTCCTTCACTTACGACAATACTATCTTCATTCAAAGTGAAAGAGGAACCAATCGTATCTGTAACTGTATAAGTGGTATATGCATAATCAATTGCATTATTGATCGCAGTACTGAAACCTTCTAAATCAGTTGATGAATACACTTGATTTGAGATTTTTTCCATATTTGCTTGTGAGCTTGATAAATCATCTTCTGATACTTGTTGAAGTACACTTATTATTTGAACACCTTCATCTTGAATTGCCTGGGATTCACTTACTCCATAATATGATTCAGGAACTTCTTCTGGATAATAAGGCTGACCATCTGAAATAAATATTACTGTAGTATTACGCCCTGTATTGGATTGCACTAATTCAAGCGCACCAGATAAACCGGTCGCATAATTTGTATTTGATTCATAGTTCACTATATCATTCCAGATATAACTTTTTGCTTCTTCCGCTTCTCCTTTTTCAAAGAATCGAGAAACAGCCCCTTCAGATTCTCCAAAAGTTGAAAATGCAATCCTTGTATCCAAATTATCAGAGTTTAAAAGTTCTTCAGCTACGTCCATCATTTTAGACTGCATGTTATAAAAATTGCTATTCATGGCTTCATCATCGCCAAATCCAGACATAGAATTTGAACAGTCGGCAACAAAGATAAAATCTATCTGCTGATTTGCTGAATAATACGTTTTTAATAACACGTCAGCTATCGTTGCTTCTTCATCGTTCCATTTTGCTTCTTTTGTGATTTGCGTATCTCCTACATCTTCTGTCGAATTGAATTCTCCAATTTTATAAGATGTCCATTCTTCTGGAGAAACAGTTTCAATTGGAACCAAAGTATCTAATAAACTAAATCCACCTGCTAAAATACTCTCAACCCGATCATGTATTGAATCCTGATTTACAAAAAAATCACTATAACCTAGCCGAGTCTGATCTGAGATTGAGATTGTTTCTAATGAATCACAACCAGTAAATGCATGTGCTCCAACATAATCACATGTCTCTTCAATTACTACCTCTTTTAAATTATTGAAATTATAGAAAGCATAATTTCCAATATAACTGACATTCCGTAAAGTGATTTTCTCTACATTGTTTCCTAATGTTGTATCGTAAACCTTGAATGTTCCCTCTTCAATCCGGTCAACATTTTCAATGATTAAATTTGTTAATCCATTCACGCCTGCAAAAACGCCATCACCTAGCGATTCGATTCCATCTAAATGCAGTGTTTCAATTGTAGAACTTTGGAAAGCTGCATCTTCAATACTTGATATATTTCTAAGTGTCAAATTAGTGATTTTAGCCAAATAAAATGCACTTTATTCAATTATACAATTTTCTAAAGTCAGTTCTTCAATCGGCGCGCCGGCTGACATAAATGCATTATTATCAATAGATGAACAATTCTCAATTGTTACTGATCTAAGCCCACTCGTATAGAAAAAGCTTGTTTACCAATTGTATCACATTTACCAATTTTCACCGTTTCCAGATTCTTTAAATAAGAAAACGCATTAGTTCCAATACTTTCACAAGAACCAATTGACAAAGATTTTAATGGTCCTCCCGAAGACAAATTTGCACTTTTAACAAATGCATATGCCGCAATATCGCCGCAAGTTCCTATTGATATATCAGTTACACTATTCGCAAAAGACTCTGTACCAATATCCCCACATTCATTAATTGTTACTGAAGTCAATCCTGTGCAATCATTAAATGCTCTTTTGCCAATATCACCGCATTGATTAATCGAAAGAGTCGTTAATGTTTCTGTACCATATAAAAACTTTTCTGGAATATTTCCACATGTTTCAATCGTTACAGTTTCAAGTTTACTCGAAAAATTAAAGGCGTGATCTTTAATATCTCCACACGTTTTGATTTCTACTTCTTTTAAATTCGTGAATTGATAAAATGCATACGAACCAATGATCGTATTGGCATCCCCGTTCACAATGATCTTTTCTGTACTAGTTTTATAATCGTTATATGGTCTTTGGCTTCCTGTACTACTTGTATAATCTCCTGTACTCGCTGTTATCGTTAATGTATTTATTGTTTCATCATATGTGAACCCTTCACCTTGAACTAATTCCTGAGATGCTACTTGAGATTCATTGTTTTCGATAACAGTAACTTCTACATCATCTGTTGTTTCATTTGAAGTTTCATCAAGAAGTTCAGTTGTTTCCAATTCCTCATTTATCTTATCTTCTGAATCATCTTCTCTTACTTCCTTATCAATATCTGCAATACTATCTTCATCTGATTCGGTGATTATTATTTCAGGTTCCTGTATTGTTTGTGCAAAAACTATATTTCCACCTGAAGAAAAAGCCGCATTTACTGCGGCCATATTTTACTGTATTATTTCAAACATTAAATATAGTTATTTTCGTTTAAATAAAGAAATGGAATTTATTACAATAGAAATAAAGGTACATACCCATAAGATTTTCGACATTGTAGGCACAATATCCATTAATGCTGAAAAATCTTCCTGAGCCACAAAATTTGCGGCATTCTGATAAAAAGCACATACCGTTAAAGCCGTGAAAGCTAAACTAATATATCCTAACCAGCCATGTTGATTTCTTATTACAATATTTAATACCATAAAAACAATAGCAACTAATCCTAATATGATCCACATAAAAATATCACCCATAAAACATGATACATGATAAAAAGAAAAAAGGCCATTAAATGACCTGTCAATCTCTGATAGATAAAATGTTATGAGGCTCAATGCCTACATATACTTTTTGCCCTTCTTCAAACAAGGCAAAACTTCTAAACAATACCTCGGAAGTAAAGAAAACATCTCCACAACGTAATGTATAACGCAATACATTTCCTCGAGAGATAAAGTTTTCAACTACAGCCTCAAAAGTATACATTCCATTATCCATAATTGGTTCTCCTTGAATTTGAACCGTTTCTGGACGGATTGCATAGAAACCATCATCAAACTTTTCCAAAGGTAACAAAATATTTAATTTTGACTTATCTAAAATATTGTAATGTCCAATAAATTCAGCCGCAAATTTAGAAACTGGATGTGTATACAAATCAACTGGTTTTCCACTTTGTTCAATAATGCCTTGATTCATCAAATGAATTCGATCGGACATGATCATCGCCTCATCTTGATCGTGAGTTACAAAGATTGTTGTGATTTTTAACTTCTTTTGAACATTCTTGATCTTTTCCTGAAGCTCGCGTCTTAACTTTGCATCAATCGCACTTAATGGTTCATCTAGCAAAAGCACTTTAGGTTCCATTACTATAGCACGAGCAATGGCAACACGCTGCTGCTGACCACCAGATAACTGTGAAGGATAACTTTTTTCCTTACCTAAAAGATCAACCATTTCAATAGCTTTTTTAACTTTTTCTGAAATTGTCAATTTATCCATTTTTGCTATCTTAAGACCAAAGGCAATATTCTCTTCTACATTCATATTCTGAAATAAAGAATACTGTTGGAACACCATGCCAATACCACGTTTTTGTACTGGTAAGTTGGTAATATCTTCACCATCTAAGATGATCTTTCCTGAACTAATTTGTTCAAGTCCAGCTAATGAACGTAGAAGCGTTGATTTTCCACAACCACTTGGTCCTAATAAAGTAACCAATTCACCTTTTTCTACATCAAGATCAATATTCTTTAAAACTTGATTTACTCCATCATAGCTTTTACAAATTCCTCTAAATTCAATATATGCCATTATGACTTCCTCCCTTTTGTCGCCTGTTTATTCTGAATTGCCAGTGTTAAAGTTGAAATAATCAAAGTCGTAATAAACAAGATTACGATGATTGCACTGGATGTCTGTCCAGATTTAGACATTGTTTGATACAAGTAAATTCCAGCTGTTCTGAATGAACTTCCGGCAATCATATTTACAACGACAAAATCTGCAAACAGCATCGTAAAAGCTAACATCATCGTTGATATGATACCTCTTTTCATCTGAGGAATAACAATTGTAAAAAATGCATGTAGTTTCGAACAGCCCAGTACTTGAGCCGCTTCAATCACACATCGTACATTTAAAGCTCCGATAGTATTTTTTAGCCCTCTAAATATATAAGGCAAAATAATAATGCAATATGCTCCTACTAAAAGAAATACACGATTTGATAAAAACCCGGGTTTTCCTGAATAAAGAGAGATTACGCCCGCAGCTAAAATTACACCTTGAATTGCATATGGAATATTGCATAATATTTCAATATACTTTTCTAATTTTGGAATATATAGTGTTATGACATACAGCACTAATAGAATAGAAATAGTACAAATAACAACAGGAACAAACGATATTACGATTGATCTCAACAGTGAATTAATGAAAGCTCCATCAGAAAAGATTCCTGCATAAAAGCTAAGCGTAAATCCTGTTGGAAGAATATCCATCCACTCGGTAAATACAGAATAGAAAAAAGTTAATGCCAAAGGAAGAATCAAAAATGCAGCAATCAAGAATAATATGATCCCGTCCCAAATATGTGTTTTTACTTTCATGCCATGCCTCCTCCAGCTCGTTTCTGTAATTTATTTGTAATCAAAATTGAAAGTACCATCAATGCCATCATAACTAAAGATAAGGCACATCCAAATTCCTGATTCTGGACAACTTCACCAACATATTGTTGTGAAATTCGAATTGGTAACAAAGCAATATTATTGCTTAAAAGAGCATAAGCTGTACCATATGCCGCTAAGGAATTGGCAAATAAAACAGAGAATGTACCTAAGATACTAGGCAATAATGATGGAATAGCAACTTTAAACCAATAATGGAAACTATTCCCTCCTAAAAGACCAACTGCCTCTCTCCATTCTTTTTTTAATCCGCCAAAAATTGGTAACATTAATAAGGTTGCCAACGGAATTTGGAAATAAATATATGTCAACAACAACCCATTGATCGTATACAAATCAAAATCTGCCAAAAAACTGATTCCATAGTTTTTCCCAATCAAGGTCAAGATACCTACATTTCCTAACAAGATCATAAATGCAAATGCCAAAGGTACCCCAGCAAAATTACTTGTAATATTTAATACACTGGTAAAAATATTACGAACTTTAGCACTAGCTGCATTAGCAGCTTTAGCGCCTAAAAATGCAATAATAATACCTGCTAAAGCAGAAAAAATGGAAATCCATAAAGAGTTAAAAATAGATTGCTGATATAGTCTTGTCGTAAAGATCTTTACAAAATGCTCTAAAGTAAAACCATTTCCTCCTGTTTTTGAAAAACTTTCAATCACAATATTGGCAAGTGGTAATATTTCGAATAAAAACGCAATTAAAAAGAAAGGAAGTAAACCTATCAAATACATTTTATTTCCTTTTAAAGACTTATTCATTAAAAGCGACCTCCAATCCTTTCATCCGTTTTGTTGGTTTTAATCCTAACAATTTGCACAATAATGGTGCCATCTGTAAAGTTGTTAATTCTTTTTCATGATATCCGCAGACGACATCATTACTGATAATATAAAGTGCAGTTCTTCTTTGTTCATCACTGTTTCCGCCATGATATCCATTCTGGCTCATACCATGGTCTGCACCTACTACTACGTTATATCCAGCTTCGATCCATTTTGGGATATAGGTTGAAAGCTGTTTATCATTATCCATTACTGTCTTGGCATATTCTTTAGAACCCGCACCAAATCTATGTCCTGCATCGTCAATGCTCATTGGATGGATGAATACAAAATCATAGTTTTCTTTTTCCATAAAGCTGGAAGAAAGTGAATAAAGATGATTATCTGGGAAAACATCTTCATAGTAAAAAAAGCCTTGGTCTATGCAGGAACTTGAATCGTTGTGATATACATCTTTCGCTTTATCAAAAGGAGCCGATATATACAATTCACTAATCCAATAATATGCTAAAGTAAGACTTTTTTTATGGGCTTCATGAAGCATTTTGAACAAATGCTGTTGGTTCGATAAACGACAAATACCATTGTTCACAATACCGTGTTCATATGCTTCCAAGCCGGTAAAGATTGTTTCATACATAGGGCGGGAAGCACTAGGAAGTTCTCCCAGCACTTCATATTTTGCCGCTCTTTGTTTTTCACATAGATGTTCTAAATATCCTAAATGTTCTTTTGCGTATTCACTTTGTAACCCATCCAACAAAACAAACACTGTTTTATTGTGCATAAGCTACTACTTCTTCCTGCCAAGATGTTGCAAGATCAGCTACAGCAGCATCCCAAGCTTCTTGATCTTCAATAAAACGGGCATTTGTATACTGTTCATCTGGTAATAACTGTGCCTGTACTTCTTCTGGTAAAACAACATCATCACGAATTGGTCGAGCGAATCCTTTGGCAAGATTGATCTGTCCTTCATCAGACAAAATATATTCTCTTGACGCAGCAGCTGCATATGGACGTTTTGTATAAGCGTTGATAATCGTGCAATATCCACTCTGGATTGCTCCATCCGTTGGTACGGATACTTCAAAGTTTGCATCTGGGTTGTTTGCTTGAATCTGAGAACGATAACCCAAAGAGTTATAATCCCATAACACTGCTACTTCAATTTCACCTTTTTCAAGACGAGCCACACTAGTATCACCCATGTCTAAACGACCTTCTTCAGCCAATGTTTTAAAGAAATCTAGCCCTGGCTGGATATCGCTTTCGCTTCCGCCAAATGCGATTGCAGCACTTAATAGGGCACTTTGAGCCTGTGTAGCTACAGAAACATCACCAATTGTCACTGTATAGTCACCATCAAGTACATCTTGCCAACTTGTAGGTGCTGTATCAACAAGATCTGTATTGGTGATAAATGTGATCGTTCCATAGTAACCAATGATCCAATCACCATCATCATCCTTAGCCCAATCAGGGACTGAATCCCAATAAGATGTTTTATATGGAAGTGTAACACCTTGTTCTTCCGCTACTGGTCCAAATGACTGACCAACATCTCCAATATCTTTTGTTGCATCGTTTGCTTCATTAGCAAACAATGCTAATTCCTCAGCACTCGACATATCTGTATCTGTATGAGTGATACCATAAGTTTCTTCGATTTCTGTCCAAGTTTCTCCCCAGTTTGCCCATGTATCTGGCATACCAACTGAGTTTACTTCTCCATCTTCTGAAGCTTTTTTAGCTATTTCTTCAAATGTCATAGAATTAAGATCGACTGTATTTGCTGCGCTTTCTTCTGCACATCCTGTAAGACATCCACATGCTACTAAAGCACAAAGACCAGCCTTCAATAGTTTACTTTTCATCCTTGATTTCTCCTCCTAAGTACACTTAAAAATATAGAGCCTGCATGTTAAAAAACCATTACTCAAAAGTTAAATCAACGTTAATTGTCAAAACAAAAATCAAATATAATTTACATATTTATTCAAATGAAAAATCAAGTTTAAAAGATTGAAAAATTCTATATCTTTTTATAAGTATGCTATAATAGCGTCATGCTAAATTTTAAACAAAAACTATTGATTTATTTCACCGCCTTATCCGCTGGTGCTCTATTGATATCCAATCTTTGCGCAGTTAAACTGTGGAATTTTTTTGGTATCGCTGTTGATGGCGGCGTCATCTTATTTCCATTCACTTACATATTAGGTGACTTAACAATCGAATTTTATGGTCAAAAAATTTCTAAAAACATCATTTTTTCAAGTTTTCTGATCAATATCATAGCTATCCTTATATTTTATATCGTCATTGCCTTACCACCCTATCCAGGTTGGAGCCTACAGAACTCTTTTCAAAACGTATTAGGGTTCACGCCAAGGATCATTCTTGGCTCTTTGATAGCCTTTGTCTTATCCAATCTGCTTAATAATTATATTTTTACTCAACTTAAACAAAGAAAAGGCATCTTTGAAAGAGTATTCATAGCCCGTGCTTTAGGTTCCAGCGCCTTTGCCCATTTAATTGACTCTTTTATTTTTGAGACCATTGCCTTTTTAGGTGTATTATCATTCAATGAATTCTTGATACAAGCTGGATTTGCATATATATTAGGATTAGTATTAGAAATCGTTTTATCACCAATTGAAATGATCATTCAAAAACACTTGGAAGGAAAGATAACACATGAATCATAACTATCAAAACAACAATACATTTAGTTTCGAAATCACAAAACGCATTCCTGGACAACTCGGAAGAGCCGGTATCATTCATACACCACATGGTGATATCAAGACACCTGCTTTTATGTGTGTAGGAACCTATGGAGAAGTTCGTTTCATGTCCATGGAAGATCTTCATGCCATCAATGCTCAAGCCATGTTATCTAATGGATATCATTTAAGAAATATATCTCCTGAAATCGCTCAAAAAGGGGGTTTAGCAGCCTGGTCGGGATGGAATGGACCCACACTAACCGATTCTGGCGGGTTTCAAGTTATGTCTCTGGGATCAGGGATGGGCAAAGTTGTCAGCATGGACCGTGAAAAAGAAGTTACCAATACCGATCCAAAAGAAAGACTCGCTCATGTCAGTGAAGATGGTGTTGAATTTTTTGATCCCTTCACCAATCAAAAAGATTTCATTGGCCCAGAAGAATCCATGCAGATCCAGTGTCGTATTGGAGCTGATATCCATATGGCCTATGATGAATTAACTTCTTTAGCAGATAGTTATGAATACAATGTTGAGGCCTTGGCAAGAACGGAAAGATGGGCCCTTCGTAGTCTTGAAGAACATAAAAAACGCCATATGGATCTAGGCTATTATCAAGCGCTTTATGGCGTTATCCAAGGTGGAAGATGGGAAGATCTACGACGTTCTACCTGTAAAAAATTCGCTAAGATGGATTTTGATGGATACGGATTAGGTGGAGCCTTCTTAAAGGAAAGTCTTGGAGAAATCTTAAAATGGTGTAATGAAGAATTACCTGAACATAAACCAAGACACTTATTAGGCTTATCTAGACCGGATGATATCTTGATCGGTGCCCAAAATGGAGCTGATACATTTGACTGTGTTGCCCCATCCAGAGAAGCAAGACATGGAAGAATTTATACTCGTCACGGTAACATTAGTATCAAAAAATTCACTGACAGCGAGGAGCCATTAGATATTGGATGTGATTGTCCAACCTGCCAAGCTGGATGGACAAAGAAAAGACTTCGCGAGCTTTTAAAATCCGAAAACAAAGAAGACAAATATCTATACTTTAATCTGGCTACTGCACACAACCTTCGATTTATTATTCGTTTAACCGAAGAGATTCATCAAGCTATCTTAGAAGAACGATTTGAAGAATATAAGAATAAATTCTTAAAAGATTTTTATGGCAATTAAAAAAGTTCAGAGGCATCCTAAGATGTTTCTGAACTCCTTTTCGTATATTAAAACCAGAGATAAAATGTATACCAATGAAA
>ULYX01048127.1_pt1 | contig 18299 bp, 18 predicted proteins | sample 1962591 | NCBI WGS metagenome assembly ULYX01 (sample SAMEA4835874, study PRJEB28245) | human gut metagenome | biome: gut microbiome; material: fecal sample | place: Denmark | collected 2008
TTCTTCATTGATGATGGTTTTGCGCCAGATCTTTTTACTGAAGACGGCCTACAAAACATTCTGTTGAGCAAGCGGAAGCGGTTTGATGCCTTCCTCCGTGATAACCAACCCTATGCGCCGAAGTGCAGCCGAATCAAGGGTAATCCACGGGACTGGTACATATGCCCGAAAACGCACGATTGGCATAACAACCAATGCCGGGAATGTCAGAACAATTTAATCAACGAGTTCCGGACAGGAACGGATTATAGGCAAGGAGGTTTGTTCTTCTACTGTGCTTATCCTCGCATTATCCATGAAGCGGATAAGTATGGAGAGGTGCATCTCCCATCCATTCGATTTTAAGGAGGACTCCGACATGAAAAAGGAATATGACACCAGCGTGAAAGAGGCCATTGAACGAGTCATGAGCGTATTCTCCGAGTACATCAAAACAACTCCATACTTCGATATTGTATGGTCTGGTAAGGTCGGGTATATCTACATCAGCATCGATAGTTGCCGTGGTACTGTCGGCGACATGGACTGCCTTGTAATTGATAGCCCCGAAGAGCTTCTGGATAAGCTACTGTATGAAATGGCAGTGGATATCATGGAGGAAGGTGGGCACGACCTAAACCCGGTAGAAGCGTCAGCATTGGAGCGTGCTGAGGTAGAACGGCGCCTTAATGTCTATCTGGAGCAGTTGCCTGAATACCAAGACCGTATCAGTTTTGTATTCGAACGCAAGTGATCTTCAAAGATAATCTCGGTAGAATACAGCGAGGTGCATATGGCAAAGAACATCAGCGCTTTCCATATTCAACGAGCAAAGGCCTTGTTTGCTGCGACAAAGCAGTTTCTGGGATAATTCTTATAAGAAAGCTGCGGGAAGTGCACTAAAGAAGGTAATACGATATGTCACAAAAATAGGTTATCCATTTGTCTGCAGTTTTGCTGGTGATGACATTATTGAGCTGGATTCTACAACAGATGAAATCAAGATGCCACCCTTTCGGATGGCATCTTTTTATCACCTTTAATCAGCGCAAGCCGGTTTAATCTTTTAGCTCAAACTCGAAAGAGAGCGCATCACCAAGTCGATGTCTTTGTTTTCAAGTTCCTGAATGATGTGCAGATAGGTTTTTTGCGTAGTGGTCATACTCGAATGTCCAAGACGGCGGGCAACGCTCGCAATGGAAACGCCCGTAAATAACAGCAAAGAGGCGTGTGTATGTCGTAATCCGTGGACAGAGATGATAGGGATGTTACAGGCTTTGCAATGCCTGCCGAGAATGTCGTTCACCGTCGAATTGTAGACAGTGGAGTTGACAAAGATGGGCTTATCTTCGGGAAGGTGCTTTACCAATTCAGAAAATTGAATGACAGTTTGCCAGTCAATTTGAATTTTCCGCACAGACGACTTGTTCTTCGTAGGCTGGAAGCCGCCCTTTCCCTTGTAGTCCCAAGTCTTGCTTATGGACAGTGTTTGATGGGCAAAGTCGAAGTCTTTGGGGGTAAGAGCCAGTGCTTCAGAAAAGCGCATCCCCGTCTTTGCTACCAACAGGATAAAATAGTCCCAATTCACCTTATCCTTCAGGTCAAGCGAGATCAGCAGCGTGTGTAGCTCAAATTGATTGAGATACTTGATTTTCTTAGCAACCGGTGGCTTCCCCTTGATGATTGCCTTGCGAGTAGGATCTCTTTCAATCAAGCCCTCATCAACAGCATCAAGAATTGCTCCCTTGAGCTGGTGGTGAAAATCCATCGTGGTTTGGCGCTCGTGGAACTCAGCATAATCGTTCAACAGCTGCTGATAAGCTATCCGGTTCATATCACATACTCTCAGGTTCGGGACGAGCTTAACGAGCCATTTCTGCGTCATTAGGTACTTATCCATCGTCACCTTTCTGATTGCGCCCTTCTTATACACCGTAATCCATTTTGCATAGTATTCACAGAACAAGTCTGTTCGTTTGGTTTCTGTTAGCATCAGAAGTCCTCCATTTCATTAAAAATGGCTTACGCTGATGAAGGGTGATAAGGTTGTCAAGCTGGTCTAAATAAGCACCGATCTTCCGTTGTTCCTCGACTGAAGGTACAGATATTTCAATTTTCAGAAAATCGGACTCGTGTATTCTCCATTGACCATAAATGACACCCTGACGCCATTTGACCATAGCATTTATAAAATCTTTTCTGACTAATCTTCTTCCTAAAAAATCCGAGTCAGCAATGCCAGTGGGTTCAAAAATGCTATATACTGGTGAAATGCAGGCTTTTCCGTACTTATTCAGACCTATTGAGCCGGTTTCAAGGTTGTTGGAGCTATATATGAAATCGCCTTTCTCTGTTTTCTTATATAGCTTGTTTACCGTGTCCGTAACTAAGGCGCTTCGGTCATAACGCTCACCTTTAGGGGCAACACCTTCATTTGCTATGAATGCCATAAGGGGATATTCATCGCTCATTGGTGCTTGTTGACTACGCTCTATGAGCAAATCCCCAACCTCACGCTGTTCCCAAGAGAATGTATAAAAAGGGGGTGTCAGTTGGACAATCAGAGAAATATCCGGAGGTGAATGCAAAAATGGCTGTCGTTGATGAAGGGTGATAAGGTTGTCGAGATAGCCAAAGAACATCCCGATTGCATCCTGCTCAGACTTTTTTACAGGGATAGGCACATTGAAATTTGCAAGATTACCTCGGCTGATGCGCTGTCTTGTTCCGCCTGCCAGACATGTATTAACATCATCAAAATATGCTTGTGACGATAAATACTGAACCAAGAACTTGTTGCTCATATCAGGTGCAGTTCTGACGATCGTACAGTCAACTGCCGTAATCATTTTTGTGCCTAAAAGCGGCACAATACAAGCTCTGCCGGCTGGTTCAGGCAATCTCGAAATAAGGATGTCACCGGGTAGCACTTCTTCGCAGTGGAGCCGATCAAAAGTGTCCTCAGATATCCATTTTTTGTTATTAGGCTTGTCCAAATATTCTGCTACACCAACATTGCCAGTTTGAACTAAACGCACACCGAAATCGCTCTGATCTTTTGATTCGATCCAGTCGCCATCTGTGAACTTCTCACATAAAGATGCTAACTTACGCTGTTCCCAAGCTATTCGGTTACTGTCGAGCTTACACAGGTGTGAAATATCGGAATTAAGTTTGATATTTCGGGATTTATAGTTGCTGTTTCGGGATTATATGCTATAATATAAAATGTATTTTAGTACTTACTCGCGGACCGAGAGAAAGGAATGATATGATGGCTGTAAGCTATAAAAAACTCTGGCACATTCTGCTTGATCGAGATATGAAGAAAAGAGATTTGCAGGAAGCTGCAGGGCTCACAAAATACGCAATGAATAAGCTTAGTCGTGATGAAAATGTCAGCACTGAAGTGTTGGGAAAAATCTGCTCTGCTTTGAATTGTACAACTGACGATATTATGGAGTTTGTTTCTGACGAAAAGTAAGTCCGTTTTATGGGACACTAGTTGTGTGTATCATAATAGGGGGTAGTACGTTGCCCTTAGAAAAAGAAAAAGGATGGGGTCACAGAATGAATAAGCAACAACTTGCTCAGAAAATATGGGCTTCCGCAAATCAAATGCGTTCCAAAATTGAAGCAAATGAATATAAGGATTACATACTAGGCTTTATTTTTTACAAGTATCTTTCCGATAAGGAAGTTAAGTTCTTGAAGGAGAACGACTATGATAATGAACTCCTGAAAACCGTATCGGAGGAAGATGCCGAAACAGTTGAATGGATCCAAAAAAACATAGGCTACTTTATTGCCTATAAGGATCTTTTCTCCACTTGGCTCACGATGGGTAAGGACTTTGATGTTTCAAATGTCCGTGATGCTCTTTCTGCATTTAGCCGACTAATTTCTAATTCGCATAAAAGGGTATTTGAAAAAGTATTTGATACCCTGCAAACAGGCCTTTCCAAACTTGGCGATAGCTCCGGTTCACAAACGAAAGCAATTAGTGGGCTGCTGACGCTGATAAAAGATATTCCTATGGATGGCAAGCAGGACTACGATGTTCTCGGTTTCATCTACGAATATCTTATCAGTAACTTTGCAGCAAATGCTGGAAAGAAAGCTGGCGAGTTCTACACCCCGCACGAGGTATCGCTTCTGATGTCCGAGATCGTTGCGAGTCATTTGAAGGGTAAAAGTGAAATCAAAATCTACGACCCGACAAGCGGTTCGGGCTCACTGCTTATCAATATTGGTCAAAGCGTTGCGAAGTATATGAGCGACGACAACAATATTCAGTATTACGCTCAGGAGTTGAAAGAGAATACTTATAACCTGACCCGAATGAATTTGGTTATGAGAGGCATTGATCCCGCTAACATTATCACTCGTAACGGCGATACTCTCGAGGAGGATTGGCCGTACTTTGATGAAAATGATCCGGTCAATACCTATAACCCTCTCTATGTGGATGCGGTCGTGTCCAATCCTCCGTATTCGCAGGCTTGGGATCCGTCTAATAAAGAGGGAGATCCTCGTTATGCTCGTTTTGGACTTGCTCCCAAAGGAAAAGCCGACTATGCTTTCCTACTTCACGACCTGTTCCATATCAAACCGGACGGCATTATGACAATTGTTCTTCCTCACGGCGTACTGTTCCGTGGCGGTGAGGAAGGTGAAATCAGAAAAAACCTGATCGAGAATAACCATATCGACGCCATTATCGGGCTGCCTGCAAATATCTTCTTCGGGACAGGGATCCCCACCATTATTATGGTGCTGCGCCAAAAGCGTGAGAACACCGATGTTCTTATCATCGACGCATCCAAGGGATTTATCAAAGAGGGTAAAAATAACAAGCTCCGTGCGTCTGACATTAAACGCATAGCAGACACCTTTATCAAGCGTGAAAGCGTCCCTAAGTTTTCACGAGTTGTCAGTCGTGAAGAAATTCGCAGCAATGATTATAACCTGAACATTCCTCGCTATGTGGACTCATCTGAAGCAGCCGAGCATTGGGATGTCTATGCGTCTATGTTTGGCGGTATCCCGACGGCAGAAATTGAAGAGCTGGGCGAATTTTGGACGGCGTTCCCGGCACTGAAAAAGGCTCTGTTTACAGAGAGTGGCATCCCCTATGTGAATGTGTCTGTCGATGACATTAAGAGTGCCATCAAGAGCCACCCCGATGTGGTCGGATTTGAGGATGCTTTTAATGCCGCCTTTTCTACTTTCCCGGCGTTCCTGAAAGAAGAACTTATCGACCGGATGGAAAGCATTGAAATCTCTAAGGCTGAAACCGTTCTGAGCGCTGATATTTTTGAGCGTCTGAAGGATATTCCGCTTATCGACAAATATGCGGCGTTCCAACTCCTTGACGACGATTGGACTGGGATTTCTATTGATCTTGAGGTCTTGCAGACCGAGGGCTTTTCTGCGACAAAGGAAGTCGATCCGAACCTTGTCATCAAGAAAAAGGATGGCAAAGATCAAGAGGTGCAAGAAGGCTGGGTAGGTCACATTATCCCGTTTGACTTGGTACAGGCGACTTTGCTCTCCGCAGAAACGGATGAGCTCCACGGTTTGGAAAGCCGTTTGGCGGAAATCCCGTCTGAATATGAGTCCATCCTTGATGAAATGACAGAGGAGGATAAAGAGAGCTGCAACGATGTTCTCACCGAGGAAGGCGATGCTTTCGTTCCGAAAGAAGTATCCAAAAAGATTAAGGAACTGAAGAAAGACCGTTCTCCTGAAAGCGTTGCGCTTCGTACACTCTTAGAAAAGGTAGAGTCTTTGGTCAAGAGCGAGAAAGAAATCAAGGCGGAGATCAAGGCAAAGAGTGCTGCGTTGCAGGCAAAAACAAAGGATACGATTGAAAGACTGAGCGACGAGCAGGCTTTGGATCTGCTCGAAAAGAAGTGGATTGCTCCTCTCATTGAGAGCATTCACAAACTGCCTGATACCGTAATCGACAGCTTGGTGAGCAAAATTCAAGCCCTTCAAAACAAGTATGCTACAACTTTCTTCGAGGTCGAACAGCAGATCAGCGAAACCGAAGCAACGCTTTCGGGAATGATCGATGACCTTGAGGGTAATGAGTATGATATGCTGGGACTTAATGAGTTGAAGAAATTGCTGGGAGGTAGTGCAGAATGACGAAAAAATCAGATGCTCCCGCAATTCGCTTCAAAGGATTCTCAGACGCTTGGGAACAGCGTAAGCTCGGTGATATGATGAATGTTACATCTGTTAAGCGCATCCATCAATCAGACTGGACAGACAGTGGAGTAAGGTTCCTTAGAGCAAGAGATATTGTTGCTGCTGCAAAGAATGAAGAGCCGGATGACTATCTCTATATTTCAAAAGAGAAGTACGAAGAATACAGTGCATTGTCGGGAAAAGTCGGTGTTTCAGATTTGCTTGTGACGGGTGTTGGTACTATCGGAGTGCCTTATTTAGTGAGGAATTTGGAGCCTTTGTATTTCAAAGACGGTAATATTATATGGTTCCAAAACTCAGATAAAATAGATGGAAAGTTCCTCTTTTATTCGTTCTCGGCGGAGCAGATTCAAGGCTTCATAAATGAATCAGCTGGTATCGGTACTGTTGGAACTTATACCATTGAAAGTGGGAAAAAGACTCCCATTTCGCTTCCCAATCAGATAGAACAAGCAAAAGTTGGAGAGTTTTTTCAGCAGCTTGACAACCTTATCACCCTTCATCAGCGTAAGTTTGAAAAGTTGACGAATGTGAAAAAGTCTATGCTCGAAAAGATGTTCCCGCAAAATGGCAGCAGTTACCCCGAAATTCGCTTTAAGGGATTTACTGACCCTTGGGAACAGCGTAAGTTATCTGAAATGTGCGGTACTTTTGAGTATGGACTTAACGCAGCCGCTAAGGAGTTTGACGGAAAAAACAAATACATCAGAATCACGGATATTGATGATGTCAGCAGAGAGTTCTTGCTTTCTGATCTTTCGTCCCCTGATATTTGCCTTGATGGTATGTCGAAATATCTACTCTCAAGCGGAGATGTTGTCTTTGCACGAACTGGTGCAAGTGTCGGAAAAACCTACATTTACAGGGAAAACGACGGCATTGTGTACTTTGCAGGTTTCCTTATTCGGGCAAAAGTCAATCAGGACAATGATGCAGAATTTGTTTTTCAAAGCACCCTTTCGCCGAGCTATGAGAAGTATATTCGTATTACCTCGCAGCGGTCTGGACAGCCGGGTGTAAACGCACAAGAGTACAGTGAGTACGACTTGTTCGCCCCGTCAAAAGAGGAACAGCAAAGAATTGGACACTTCCTGCGAGGTATTGACCACCTTATCACCCTTCATCAGCGTGAGTTGGAAAAGCTCCAAAATATCAAGAAATCTATGCTTGAAAAGATGTTCGTGTGACATCAATTTCGCAGGAAGGAGGAAATCGAATGACATTCCAAAAAGAAGCGGACTTTGAGGAAGCCCTGATTAAAGTCTTGGCGGATAAAGGATGGGAAAAAGAAGTCATCAAGAACCCGACCGAGCAAGACCTCATCCGAAATTGGGCAAAGATCCTGTTTGATAACAACCGTGGAATTGACCGCTTGAATAACTATCCTCTTACGGATGGCGAAATGCAGCAGATCATCGAACAGATCACGGAACTTAGAACACCGTTAAAACTCAATGGCTTTATCAACGGAAAAACTGTGTCCATCAAGCGTGATAACCCTGATGATAAGCTCCATTTCGGCACTGAAATCAGCTTGAAAATATATGATCGCAGGGAAATCGCCGCTGGACAGAGCCGGTATCAGATCGTACAACAACCAGTTTTTCCGAGCAAGTCAAAAATGCTGAATGACCGTCGTGGTGATTTGATGCTGCTTATCAACGGTATGCCTGTCATACATATCGAACTGAAGCGCAGCGGTGTCCCCGTCAGTCAAGCATATAATCAGATTGAGAAATACTCATATGAGGGCGTTTTTACCGGATTGTTCTCGCTCGTTCAGGTGTTTGTAGCAATGAACCCTGAAGAAACTCGTTATTTTGCGAATCCCGGACCTGACGGAAAGTTCAATACTGATTACTATTTCCATTGGGCTGACTTCAATAATGAGCCTATCAACGATTGGAAAGCTATCGCCTCCTCGCTGCTGTCCATTCCTATGGCGCACCAGCTCATTGGGTTTTATACTGTTGCCGACAATGCTGACGGTGTTCTGAAGGTAATGCGAAGCTACCAGTATTACGCAGCCAGCGCAATTTCCGATGTTGTGTCTAAAACGAAGTGGGACAGCGGTAAGCAGCGTGGTGGCTACATTTGGCATACCACCGGCTCAGGCAAGACGATGACGAGCTTTAAGTCGGCTCAGTTGATTGCAAACTCCAATGATGCTGATAAGGTTATTTTCCTTACCGACCGTATTGAGTTAGGAACGCAGTCGCTCAAGGAATATCGGGCATTTGCGGACGAGAATGAAACCGTGCAGGCAACAGAGAACACATATGTCCTTTTGACTAAGCTGAAAAGCAACGCAACGGCAGATACCCTAATTGTTACCTCTATTCAGAAGATGAGCAATATCCGAGATGAGGACGGAGGACTTAATGCAAGCGACATTGAAATAATCAACGGTAAACGGCTTGTTTTTATTGTTGACGAAGCTCATCGTTCAACTTTTGGAGATATGCTATCCATCATCAAGGAAACATTCCCCAATGCCATCTTCTTTGGCTTTACCGGCACACCGGTGTTTGAGGAGAATGCAAAGAAAAACAATGCCCAAACAGATGTTTTTGGCAATGAACTCCACAGATATAGCATTGCTGATGGTATCAGGGATAAGAATGTGCTTGGATTTGATCCTTATAAAGTACTGACATTCCGTGACAAGGATGTCCGCAAGGTGGTTGCTTTGGAAAAAGCAAAAGCGGCAACCGAAGAAGAAGCAATCAGCGATCCGAAAAAGGCAAAAATATTCTATGAGTATATGGACTCCTCCACCGTCAAGATGGCTGGTTTCTTAGGCGATGACGGTAAATGGGTCAAGGGCATTGAAGATTATCTTCCAAAGACTCAGTACCTTTCCTCGGAGCATCAAAGCAAGGTTGTTGAGGATATTCAAGAAAACTGGCTTACTTTGAGCCATAACGGGAAATTCCACGCAATCTTTGCAACGAGCAGCATCCCCGAAGCAATAGACTACTATCGACTGTTGAAGGCTGCAATGCCGGAGCTAAGGATCAGTTGCCTTTTTGACCCCAATATCAGCAATGAAGATGGGGATTACAAAGAATACAGGGGGCAGCCGATTGCCTTCTATAAAGAGCAAGGCTTAATCGAAATCCTTACTGACTATAATATGATGTTTGGTCAGGATTTTTCGATTGCTACACACGCTCGCTTCAAAAAAGACCTTTCTCTACGCCTTGCCCACAAAGAGCAATATAAGCGGGTCGAAAGAGAGCCTGAGAAGCAGCTCGACCTCCTGATTGTAGTGGATCAGATGCTTACCGGCTTTGACTCTAAGTGGGTCAACACGCTGTATATGGACAAAATACTGGAGTATGAGAACATCATTCAGGCATTTTCCAGAACTAACAGACTTTTCGGACCCGATAAGCCTTTTGGCATCATCAGATATTATCGCAAGCCGCATACGATGGAGCAGAATGTGAGCAAAGCTGTTAAGCTCTATTCCGGCGATAGACCGATAGGTCTGTTCGTTGAAAAACTGTCTTACAACCTCGGAAAGCTCAACGCTGTGTTTGATGATATTGCCTATTTGTTCAAGAATGCTGGTATCCCTGACTTTGAAAAGCTGCCTGCGGACGGAACCGTAAGAGCTAAGTTCGCCTCGCTGTTTAGAGATTTCAACGGATACCTTGAAGCTGCTAAAATCCAAGGATTTGGGTGGGACAAACACACCTACTCATTCAAGGACGAGGAAAGCGGTAATTCGATTGAAATTACAGTGGAGTTCGATGAGAACGCATTTTTGATTTTGGCACAGCGTTATAAAGAACTTTCCGCTGCTTCTCCCGATGATCCCGGATCACAAGACATAGATATACCATACGATCTTGTTGGATACCTGACTGAAATTGACACAGGGGTTATTGATGCCGATTATATGAACAGTCGTTTCGATAAGTACCTCAAATTGATTCGACAGGAAGGTTCTTCCGAGGAATCTATTGAGCAAGCAAAGGCAGAACTTCACAAGACTTTTGCTGCCCTAACGCAAGAGGAGCAGAAATACGCAAATATCTTTCTGCACGACATTGAGCGAGGCGATGTCATTGCCGAGGACGGAAAAACGCTTCGTGACTACATCACGGAGTATCAGTTTAGAGCAAAAGATGACCAAATTCACCGTTTTGCAACCATCTTCGGTCTTGATGAGGATAAACTCAGGAATATGATGGGGCTTAACCTGAATGAAGCGACTATCAATGAGTTTGGCAGGTTTGACGAGCTGAAAAAGAGCGTCGATAAGTCCAAAGCAAAAGCGTTCTTTGAAGCATATGAACAAACCAAGTTGATTCCGCCCAAGGTCAATATGAAAACGGATCAGCTTTTGCGGCAGTTCATTCTTACCGGTGGATTTGAGGTTGATATGCCGTAATGAGTGCCATCAACGCTAAAGCAAGCCGAAAAATGAAAAAATATGCGGTCTTAACAAGAGAGCCAAGGTGTTTCCTTGGCTCTCTTGCTTTTTCTTGGGAACAGCGTAAACTATCCGAAATTACAGATAAAGTCACGGAGAAAAATGCCGGACTACAATATGTAGAAACATTTACAAACTCTGCTGAGTTCGGAATTATAAGTCAAAGAGATTTCTTTGATCACGATATAGCAAAGCTGGGCAGCTTGGATGGGTACTACATTGTAAAAAACGAGGACTTTGTTTATAACCCTCGTATCTCTACTTCCGCACCAGTTGGACCGATAAACCGCAATAAACTTGGAAGAACGGGCGTAATGTCACCGTTATATACCGTCTTTCGCCCGCACGATATTGACACGACTTATTTGGAGTACTTTTTCAAGTGCGGCTATTGGCATTCTTTTATGAATTTCAATGGTGATTCCGGCGCAAGGTCTGACAGGTTCTCGATTAGAGACAATGTGTTTTTTCAAATGCCTATACCTATACCAGATATAGATGAGCAGAGAAAAATTGGCGAGCTACTAACTTGCCTTGACAACCTTATCACCCTTCATCAGCGACAGACAATTGTATATGCGGTAATTCGCAGTATACGAAAAGTAATTTTAGCCGAAAGACAGTATTTTGCGCCACCGATGGTACGAAAATCCCCCTGAACACTCTCTGCGAATAGTTTGCTATACTGTTCTAAAAGCATTAATGCGATTGTAATGCGAGCATCGGGAAAGGGCGACGTTTTATGGAGAAGAATTGCACCATAATGTCCATTGTTTTTTGAAATATCTCACTAATTTGTTTATGGCATTTTGAAACACATATTTGATTTCGATCGACCAAAAATGCCATCAGCCAAAAAGTATGCCTTTTGGTGCATAGAGGGCCAGCTCTAATGGGGCTGGCCCTCTGTTGACTTACTGGAGTTACATCCAAATAAGGAAGAAGTAGAAATTGGCAGTAAAAAAGTTGAGATTGCCATTTCATCCTGCGCTCGGTATAATAGTAATATGTCAGAGATATCCATGCATGAGAAGATGTTCGTTTATGGAGGAACGAGGAAATGGGAATGACTGTTATCTGTTTTCACAACAATAACGAAGAGAATGGATACCTTAGCAACTGGTATCCTTCCACATTTACGCACAATGGTATCACCTTTTCCTCAATGGAGCAGTATATGATGTACCGCAAGGCACTTTCCTTTGGCGATGAAAAGGTTGCCACACAGATTCTTGCTACGGATAATGCTGCCGAGATAAAGGCTCTTGGACGGCTTGTATCCGGCTATGATGAGAGCCTATGGAACGGTATTCGACAAATCGTCGTCTATGAGGGGCTTTTCGCAAAGTTTACGCAGAACCCTGATCTAAGGGAGAGACTGAAAGATACTGGAAATGCATTTCTTGCTGAGTGTGCTGTAAATGATCGGATTTGGGGCATTGGTTTATCCATGCGTGATCCAAGCAGACTTGACCGGGCAAAATGGCAAGGCCAAAATCTACTTGGTTATGCCCTTATGATGGTGCGTGAAAAACTCTAAGAGGGTCTTGTCATTTCATTCCATAGGCACCTAAACAATTATACAGAAAACAAAATAACATCAAGGAGAAAAACTATGAATAAAACCGAACTGATTGCCGCAATGGCTGAAGCGAGTGGCCTTTCCAAGAAGGATTGCGAGGCTGCTCTCGCTGCATTTATCACGACTACTGAGAGCGCTTTGAAGGCTGGCAACAAAGTGCAGCTGGTGGGCTTCGGCTCTTTCGAGGTCAAAGAACGTGCTGCCCGTACTGGCAAGAATCCTGCAACAGGTGAGCAGATTGATATCCCTGCATCTAAGGCACCTGCGTTCAAAGCAGGAAAGGCTTTCAAAGACGCCATCCAGTAATTTGAAAACCCATAGAGAGGCACTTACGGTATTGATCCGTAAGTGCTTCTTTTGTAGCTAATCTCATAACGCCCCAACGCAACTGCCGTTTAATTGCGGCAAATTCGCCACAAATAAAATGCAGTTTCTGCTTTCTATTGCTGATAATTTGTACGAACCTGTTGTTGGTTACCAAACCTCCTCGTAAGTATTGATATAGATTACTTCACAGGAGGAATGCAAAATGAAAAGTTGCCAGTATAAGAGTTCCGATGAGCTCCCCCTTATCCTCAATGTTCAAGAGGTGTCCAATTTCCTCGGCCTCGGGCTGTCTCAGGTCTACGAGCTTGTGAAGCGCATCGACTTTCCTGCCTTCAAAGTTGGAAGTCGTATCTTCGTGCCGAAAGACAAATTCCTTATCTGGCTAAATGTGCAAACAGAAGAGAAGGACTCTCTCTTCTATACGGAGTGACAAGGATGGACGATAGTAAGATGCCGCGAATCCGGCGCAAAGAAGATCTTCCGGATGTGATGACGATGCCGCTCGTTGCAAAGACCCTCGGATGCAGTCTTACGGTTGCATATAGACTTCTAAAGAGAGATGACTTTCCCCATACGGTAAGTGGTCAAAGGGTCTATATTGACAAAGGAAAATTTCTCTCGTGGCTTGATGCTCAGACGCAAATGGAAAAGAGAGATCATTATGGCTGGTAGGCAAAGAGCGAATGGCGAAGGCAGCATTCGAGAGAGATACCCCGGCTGTTGGGAAGGTCGATATACTGCCGGCTACGATATTCTAACGGGAAAGCGTATTCAAAAGGGCGTTTTTGCTAAGACACGAAAAGAATGCGCAACGAAGCTGGCACGAGCCATCCAACAGGATACAGGGCCTTATTATCGCAAGGGCAAAGGATATGATTCACAGCCCCTTTCTACATGGATTCGGCTTTGGTTTGATTCCTACACAAAGCCAAATCTTCGCCCCAGCTCAGCAGATGGTTATAGGAGCATGATCGAGAACCACATCATCCCGGTTTTGGGCCATATCCAGCTTTCAAAGCTCAGCTCAATCCAGATTCAGCGCTTCTACAATGATCTGCACACACAGGGCCGCTTAGACAACCATGGAAATCGGAAATATGAGCCATTGTCTGCAAGCACCGTGAAGCACATTCATGCGGTATTGAGCGGCGCTCTGAAACAGGCAGTTAAGGAGCGGATTATTCCCTTCAACCCTTGCGATAACTGCAAAATCCCAAAGCGTGAAAAGAAAGAAATGCACGTCCTGCCGCAGGACAAGATAGGTGCATATCTGGATGAGGCAAAGCGACTTGGGGTCTATGCGCTTTTCTATTTGGAATTGACAAGTGGGCTTCGACGGGGAGAATTACTTGGCCTGGAGTGGGCTGACTTGAATCCTGAAACACGAATACTGACGGTTAACAAGCAGCTCACCCGTTCTGGTGGAGAACTACGCGTTACTGTACCGAAAACGGAGAATTCGATTCGGACAATAGCTCTTCCGGAGAATACTGTCGCCGTGCTTATAGAAGAGCACAACAAGCATCCTGATAGTCCTCTCATGTTTTGGTGTCCGAGAACCAATGGATACTGGAGTCCAGACTCTCTTCGCCACCTACACAAGCAAATGCTCGCCGCTGCCGGAGTGGATGAAAGTGTTCGCTTTCATGATTTGAGACATACATTTTCAACCTTAGCAATTCAGAGCGGCGTAGATGCAAAAACGGTCGCTGGCATGCTCGGCCACTATAGTGCCGCATTCACGCTGGACACTTACACGCATGTGACAGAACAAATGAAGCGAGGTGCGGCCGAAAAGATTGGGATTTTCATGAACGCAAATGTCAATGTGCAGGTTAATGTCGTTCACTCGTTGAGTGCAGCAGCACATGATGTTCCTGGATCTGACCTGGCGAACTGCCTAACCCCGTCGATTTCGACGGATTTGGATCCAACCTAGCAGTAGACATTGAACAAGAAAAAGGGGCTCTGAAATCAGTGATTTCAGAGTCCCTTTTTCGTTGGTCCGAGTAGTGCGACTCGAACGCACGGTCTCCTGGTCCCAAACCAGGCGCGATACCAACTTCGCTATACCCGGATGCATTATATTATTATAACAGGTCAAAATGCGCATGTCCAGTCCTCTATATAGCTTTTTGCATTTTTGCATTTTATGGAATCCTGCGCTCTAAACGCCATTGAGTGCGTCTTGCACAGATTAAATCTGCTATGTTAGAGTCAGGGCTGTTTCGACCTTTTGTAATTGCGCTGGAGTGTACTCTGTATAAAGGGATGCCTCTATTGTATTCCCATCTTCATCAAAGAATTCAACAGTAAATGCTTTGCCATTGCCCAGAATATCGACGATGGTACCTTCAGTCCCTGCTTTGACCCCAGTTTCGGGATCATCATTTTTCAAGGTAACGATATCGAAAAGCTTCAACATGGTTATTCCCTCACAGTCAAAACGAGTATGCGGGGATCACATATTTGCTCCATGCAGCAGCCTGCTCCATACACTGCTGATAGTCCGTTCGCAGTTCATCCGTCAGAGCATAGACCAGCCGCTTCACAACAACCTTATTCTCTGCAATCGGTCGGAATTTGAGGCTAATAAGGTATTCTTGTCCATCGCTGCACTGTGATAGAGACAAGAGATTTGTACCCGTCTTACGGATCCAGTTTTCTCCCCAGACGATCTCGCCGCAATGTGGACACTCGAAGGATACAACGTAATCATCGCTCAGAGCATCGCCAATATCGGCATAGGGCTCTTCAAACTCGTAACTCTCAACGATGCCATTTCTATTCTCTACGGTCTCCTTGTACTCGTTCAGTCCCCTTATGAGGTCTAAATGTGTGCAGAGAAGTGCTGTGCTCCTTGCGTCATTTAGGGCATCGTGGGAATCAAATGGAACCTCGCCGACGATCGCCAATGCATTGGCCAATGCGTATTGCTTTGTATCGTGTGTAACTTGATCCACAAAGATGTTCTGTAGATTGAAGCACGGGGGCATAAAGCTGGTATCAATATTATGGAGCTCCATATTCTTTCGCAAAATACGAAGATCTTCCGTCCCCCAGACCAGGAACACAAAGTCATCGCCACACCAATCGCAGAAAGAATTAAACACCGTATGGAACCCTTTCCCTTTTTGTAAATCCCGATTGGAAAGTTTGGTAATCTCCGCTATCTTGGGGTGAAGCTCTGTATAGTACTGAGGCGCAATCCGTTCATTGAAGGAGTCTACCACTTCAAGAGTCTGATTTAGCTTGATTGCTCCGATCTGAATAATCTCACCCGTCAAGAAAACCGGATCTTTGACCATTTCAGAATAGGTAAGCGCCTGATTCCACTCCATATCCATGACAATGTACTCCACGGCAATTGCTCCTTCTTTCGTTCGATTGTAATCATCATAGAGCTGTCGGTGTCCAAAAGAACGGACAATGCGAATTATCCCGATTTGCACCTTGAATACAGATGATTATCAAATTATCTGCAAACAAAAAAAGCCCCTTTCGGGACTTGCGATTTACACGAAAAAGATGAGCCTTGACCACCAGCAAAAGCAGTCAAGGCTCATCTTTCGTTCTTAGTATCTAACATCAATTTAACCTCGCTTTCTTGAGTTGAGAGGGAGTTAGCTGTACATTGGACTCACCCTTTCTGTATCTATAAGATAGCATAGGATAGACAAAAAATCAATGCAGGAAAGACACAACTTATCTTTCAAAAAACTAGTCATTACAATGAAATGTGGCGCGAATGTGCAAGACCAGATTGACATCTCTGCGCGATTACTGTATCATTAAATTGTTGAGGGCTTTCACACATGTAGTGAAAGCCCTCATTTTTCTGTTATTGACTGAATCCTCTGGCTGCATACAATGTCTGCTTTTGAATTCGATTTCTCATGAGTTGCCGAAACGTAATGGGTGCCACGACCTCAAGGACTGGCCCGAAGGACAATACGCGGATCAGCAACTCTGTTTCATCATCTTGGTCATATCGGAGTGTGATTCGATATAGCTGCTCGTCCAGCTTCTGCGTCTCCTTTTCAAAATGGGAGAAATGCAAAAGGACACGCTCCAAGCCATTGCGCTCATCATGGAGGAGTAAGGGTGTACTGCAGGAGGTGATAGCGAATCAGCTATTGCCCTCTTTTTTGCAACCAAGAGAGCTGTTGCAATTAACGGGGCCTATCCGTAAAATAGGAAGTAAGACGAAAGGAAACAACAATGTGGTGTACTCGTGCAAATATCATGTGGTTTGGAGTCCAAAATACCGCCGTAAGGTCTTGGTCAATGGCGTTGATGTACGACTGAAAGCCCTCATAGAAGAAGTCTGTAATGACTACCACATCGACATCATTGAGATGGAAATTATGCCAGACCATGGAAGGCATCTATACGACCTGTGTTGTTCCCGAAACGCTGGATGAATCCCCCATGGCCTATAAGAGCATGGCTGAAATCATAGACCAGATTTAACCTACCGTTGAAATCGTTCAACGGATTCGCCCTGTTTACAATTTTAAGGCGGCTGACTAAAATAGAAAGGCGGTGTTGCACCGTGGAGGAATTGATTCAAGAAAAACTACATGAGATTGAGAAGCGGGAGAACTGCCGAATTCTACTGGCGGTGGAATCCGGCAGCAGGGCCTGGGGCTTTGCCTCACCGGATAGCGACTACGATGTGCGGTTTATCTATGTCCGCGACAAAGAAAGCTATCTCAAACTGAACCGGCCGCGTGATGTGATTGAATTGCCAATCAACGATGTGCTGGACATCAACGGCTGGGATGTAGAGAAGGCGCTGAAGCTGCTCCACAAATCCAACCCAACCGTTTTTGAGTGGTTTTCCTCTCCCGTTATCTACAAGACCACCCCATTCGCCGACCAGTTCAAGCCTGTCATGCAGCATTACTTCTCTTCCAAAAGTGGCCTGTGGCATTACCTTCAGATGGCAAGTGGAAACTACCGCGATTACCTAAAGAGGGACATGGTCAAAGCAAAGAAATATTTCTATGTTCTGCGGCCGATCCTGGCCTGCCGTTGGATTCTGGACAAGGGGACACCTCCTCCAATGCGATTTGAGGAGTTAATGGACAGCCAGTTGCCTGATTATCTGAAAGAAACGGTCAAAAACTTGCTTGACCTCAAGATGAATTCTCCGGAAGTCAAAGAGATCCCCCGAATCGATATACTCAACGGGTATTTGGATGAGAGCATTGACGAGGTGAAAGCCCTGGTTGAGCAATATCCCAGGGAGGTCGTGAAAGACTGGGATGAGCTCAACCGTTTATTCCTTCGTGCATTGGAGATGTGAGCCATATGATGATTCTACCGCCACAAGTGAATACTGCTATTTCAATGCTCTATGCAGCTGGCTATGAGGCTTTCCTTGTTGGCGGCGCGGTACGGGATTATGTGCGAGACAACAGCCCCGCAAAGGACTGGGATATCACTACAAACGCACTACCTGCACAGGTGGAGTCTGTGTTTTCGGGATATCATCTTATCGAAACCGGTCTGAAGCATGGAACTGTAACCGTTATGATCGACCATGAACCGATCGAAATCACAACTTATCGCATTGACGGAGACTACTCAGATCATCGCCATCCCGATTCCGTCCATTTTACCCGTAGCCTGAAAGAGGATCTGGAGCGAAGAGACTTTACCATGAACGCTTTGGCCTACAACCCCAGGACAGGTGTTTTTGACTTCATAGGAGGCAAGGCGGACATTGCCGGCGACATTGTCCGC
>ULYX01030990.1_pt1 | contig 18264 bp, 16 predicted proteins | sample 1962591 | NCBI WGS metagenome assembly ULYX01 (sample SAMEA4835874, study PRJEB28245) | human gut metagenome | biome: gut microbiome; material: fecal sample | place: Denmark | collected 2008
AAGAAATCAGCAAACAGGCAAGAAATGAAGGCAGACTGGAAGGTGAAAGACGTGGAGAAAGGCGTGGTGAAAAACGAGGAGAACGAAAACAAATTCTTCAATTTATCCAGGAAATGTTAGAAAAAGGATATACGGATGAGATGATCTTAAGCTTTAAAAATGTTACGAAGCAATTATTGAAACAAGCAAAGGAAACTCCGTGTTAAAAGAGGAAAAAGGGCTGTTAGCCCTTTTTGTAATGAAGTCGAAGTCGTTTTTTAAACCAAAGATTTAAGAATCTTTGTATAAATGGAATTGTTAAACAAATGATCAATACAAAGATAATTTGTGTAATATTCAAAGGAACGATATAAAAGAAATTATGGAAGAATATGATGGATATCGCAAAGAATGCAATCATACAAATAACAAGAAGCTGTCTTAAACGGGTAAATGGGATACATGCTCCCGTAAGAACACATAAGGCATTAAAACCGGCAATTAAAGTACAAATGGTTGAGAACTGTTCGCTGTTGGTACTTAAAACTGGTGTTAATATAGAAGCTAAGATAACGGATACGACAACACAAATAGCTCCGGGTAAAGCACGTGAGAAGACATTGACAAGAAAGTTTCCTTCTACTCTTGTGGCGTTTGGTTCTAATGTTAAAATAAAGCTAGGTAATCCTGTTGCCAGTGTTGAAATAAGTGTTAATTGAATTGGCTGGAAAGGGTATTCGGTAAGCCATACTAGTGTTAATAAGCTTAAACCAAAAGAAAATAATGTTTTAACTAAAAACAGTGAGGCAGTTCTTTGGATGTTGTTTATGATGCATCGTCCTTCATGTAATATGGAAGGAAGTGATTTAAATTGATCATTTAATAAAACTATAGATGCGATTTTCTTGGCTGCTTCACTGCCAGAGCCCATAGCGATTGAGCAATCCGCTTCTTTTAATGCCATGACATCATTGACGCCATCTCCGGTCATAGCAACTGTGTGACCTTTTTCTTTTAAGGCAATGATCATTTCTTTTTTCTGTTCAGGCGTAACTCTTCCAAAAATGGCATGATCTTCGATTACTTGTCGTACATCTTGAATGCCTGTCATATCAATTGATTTTCCAGTTACTCCTGCTTCTTTTGCCAAAGCAGATACAGTTTTTTCATCATCGCCGGAAATAATCTTTAAATCGACGTTTTGTTTTTTAAAGTAGGAAAGAATCGTAGATGCATCCTTTCTTAAAGCATCTTGAATTAAAATAAAGGCAAGAATTTCAAAGTCACCGTATAGTTGATGATCTTTTGAGTTTGAACGTGCCAGGATCAAAGTTCGATACCCTTTATTTCCATATTCATTTAGTTTTTTTATAATTTCAGGATCTTGTTTTTGGGTGATAAATGAATAGGCCCCCAGAATATATTTTGCATCTTGAAAAACCGCTCCACATGCTTTTCTTGAGCTCGAAAAAGGAATTATATCTTTTGTTATCTGAGTTGGCTCAATGTTTGATACATACTCACGTATAGCTTTAGCTGTTGTATTATCATCTTGTAAAGAAGAAAACATATTGGCAAGAGTTTGCTTGATCATAGATAAATCATGAGCTGTGTCAATATGAATTACTTTCATTTCTCCTTGTGTAATCGTACCTGTTTTATCCAAACACAATGTATCTACTCTGGCAAGTGTTTCAATGCAGTATAGTTCTTGGACAAGAACGTTTTTTTGTGTCAGCTTCATAACCCCGACACTTAAAGCAATACTAGTTAAAAGCACAAGGCCTTCTGGGATCATACCAACAACAGCAGCGACTGTTGAAAGAATAGCGTCGTTTAAATCGGTAGGATCTGATAAGAATTGTTTTAAAAACAGCAACACTCCTGCAGGGAGCAAAACGATTGTGCTGAAACGAATGATCGATCGAATACTGTCACGTAACTGGCTTGGATAGCGTTTTTCACGTTTGGCATGTTTTAATATAGAATGAGCATATGTATCTTCTCCAACTGTAACAACCTGCATCTTAGCTTGTCCAGATACAATGATACTTCCAGAGAAGATGCTGTCATTTTCAAATTTTTCAATAGCATCGCTCTCTCCTGTTAGCATAGATTCATCGCATTCAATGCTGCCTTCTCTCAATACGCCATCGCAAGGAACCTGGTCACCAGATTTGATGATCAAGATATCGTCTTCAACAATTTGATCAATAGAAATACGAGATATGTGTCCATCTCTTAGAACATGTATTTTTTGTTGGTGAACCAAGGCGAGCTTATCTAATTTACGCTTTGAGCGAATTTCCTGGATCAAACCAATGATCATGTTGAAGATAACGACAAGCATAAAAAGCATGTTTCGATAGGAACCCGTAAAGATGACTAAGACAGCTAAAACGACATTGATCATATTGAAAAAGGTAAAAACATGCTCTTTTAATATTTTTGTATATGTTTTGGAAACAGAAGCTTCCAAGGTGTTCTTTTTATGAGATAAAGCTTGATTAGAAGTTAGACCTGTTTCTTTATCTGTATAGCTTTTAACTTCCACTTTCATTAGACATCATCCTTTAATGTGTTGCAGGGGCGTCTCTCCTAAAGCTTCTACAGCTTGTGCATATGTGTCGATCGCAAGATTTTGTTCGATAGCCACCTGTAAAGAAAACATAAGTAAGCGGGTATCAAATGCCTGTAAATCTTTGTTCATATAGATTGCAGGGTATTGAGAAAGACTGCTCAAGATTTTTTGGATATCTTCATTTGTTGGAACATTAGAAAGTCCATTAACCAGGACGTTTTCCATAGATACAGCTTTTAATCCATTTAATAAGGCAACGTAAGGTGTATTTGCCATCTGTACTAAAAGAACTTTTGAAATTGGAGAATGAGCTAATCTTAAAAGCCATTCTGCTGTACAGCTGACAACGATTTGTTTGCACATTGGATCGTTTTTATAGACGTTGATCGTATCAACGAGATTCTCATATGAATCTGTTTCATCTTGACAGTCATCAAAAATAAGTGCTGTGTATTCCATACAAATTCCTCTTTCTATTTCGGTAAATCACCAGGATTGGTAATCTTGATATTAGATGCGTTTCCTGTAACAACTTTGATCAAAGTGTTTGAATACCATTCGACAAGTTGCGCATCATCAGTGGCTTCTCTTTGATCCTCCAAAGCTTTTTGATGGCATTCTTTTAACAAGGATGTCTTAAAACACTGTGGAGTCTGGGCGTTATATAACAAAGAACGATCCAAGCTTTCTTTGACAAATCCATTTTCTACAATTTTTACAGTATCTACACTTGGAACCATTAATAAACAGGCATCGTAGTCTGAAAGTGTTTGTTTTAGTTTGTTGACTTCTTCCATGTTTAGATAGGGCCTGGCACCATCATGAATAAATACATGTTCGCTGCAAACCAATCTTAACCCATGAGAAACACTTTCCTGACGAGTTTTTCCTCCTATCGTGATCTTTACTTTATCCAGATTTTGATAAAGTTTTTCGACATATTCCTGTTCATGTTTGGCCACGACAAGAATGATTTCTTTACAGTCTGGATCTTCGTTAAATAAATTAACGCTTCGATCTAAGACACTGGTGCCATCACTGAATTTAAAAAAAACTTTATTAAAGTCTAATTGAGTTCGGCTGCCTTTACCGGCAGCGAGTATGCAAACACTGTAATTCATAGTGCATATATTATAACAGATTTTATGATACATGCACCAACCAACTGAGCTTTTTTAGAATGAGGGAACAACTTCTGTTATACTATATTCAAAATAAAAAGGGGACTTTCGATGAAGAGAATATGTGTTGGTATATTAGCCCATGTAGATGCAGGGAAGACGACCTGTGTCGAAAGCATGTTATATAATGCAGGAAATATAAGAAAAATGGGTAGGGTCGATCATCAGGATACGTTCTTGGATTATGATCAACAGGAACGAGATCGAGGCATAACGATTTACTCCAAAGAGGCTAATTATAAATGGAATGATAGCGAAATATATATTTTGGATACACCGGGACATGTAGATTTTTCAAGTGAAATGGAACGAGTTTTAAGTGTTCTGGATTTGGCAATTGTATTGATCAACGGACAGGATGGTGTACAAAGCCATACACAAACGATTTGGAAGTGTTTAGAACATTATAAAGTTCCAACTTTGATATTTATCAATAAAATGGATATTAGTTATCAAGCTAGAGAAGAACTTATGGAAGATTTGATAACAAAGATTCATTCAAACTGTATTGATTATTTAGATTCACAAAAAGATGAAAAACTAGCTTTGGTGAATGAAAATATGTTGAACGAATACTTGGAAGAAGGAAAAATATCACTAGAATCCATTCAGTCATCTATTTACAAAAGAGAGTGTTTTCCTTGTTTTTTTGGCTCGGCTTTAAAGAATGAAGGAATCATTGAATTAATGGATGCGCTTTGTGAATTAAGTCTGCCTAAAGTATATCCAGATGAATTTGGAGCACGAATTTTTAAGATCAGCAGTGATGAAAAAAATAATCGATTAGTTCATGTAAAAATCACAGGAGGTACGCTTAGCGCTAAACAAAAATTAAGCGAAGAAGAAAAGATAGATCAAATACGTATATACAGTGGTAGACAATTTACCATGGTCGATACGGCAGAAGCCGGTATGGTCTGTGCTTTAAAAGGGTTAAATGGATTTGAAGCGGGTCAAGGTCTGGGATTTGAAAAGGATATGTCAAAACCACTTTTGAATGCATATATGAATTATGAACTATTGCTTCCAGAGGGAGTCGATGCATTACAGATGATGCGTTATTTAAATATACTTTCCAGCCAGGATCCAAGTCTTGAAATCTATTATGATGAGGATAGAAAGAAAATATCTTTGAATGTAATGGGCGCTGTACAAATTGAAGTTTTACAGAAACTAATCAAAGATAGAACAGGAGTAAGTGTAGGATTTTCTAATGGAAGTATTGTCTACAAAGAAACGATCAAAGAATCGGTCAATGGTGCTGGACATTTTGAACCGCTACGACATTATGCAGAAGTTCATGTTCGATTAGAACCGCTTAAAGATAAAGAGCGCATCGAAATCGCAAGTGAAGTTTCACAGGATGAATTAAGTGCTGCCTGGCAAAAACAAATCTTAAGTTCTTTACATAAGATTCATCATAAAGGCGTCTTGACTGGATCTATGTTAACGGGAGTAAAAATCATATTAACGGCAGGCAAAGGACATTTAAAACATACAGAAGGACAGGATTTTTACCAAGCCTCTAAAAGAGCAGTAAGGCAGGCATTAAAAAAAGCAGAAAATATTTTGTTGGAGCCATATTATCGCTTTGAACTGATCGTGCCAGGTGAAGTGTTATCAAGGGCTTTATATGATTTAGAAACAAGAAAAGCTCAGGTAGAAATCAAAGATAATCTTGATCAGACGATGACGATCAAAGGAATTGGGCCTGTAGTAAATTTAAGAAACTATCAGATGGATGTAGCAGCTTATACAAAAGGCAGGGGAAGATTTTCTTGTGAACTGGACGGGTATTATCCATGTCAGGATCAAGAAACTATCGTGGCAAAAATTGGCTATGATGATCAAAAAGATCTAGCGAATCCTAGTGGCTCGGTTTTCTGTGCACATGGAGCAGGATACTATGTACCTTGGGATGAAGCGGATGAAATGATGCATATTCAGCCAAAAGAATCCGGATCTTCAACATATCAAAGTACGAGATATAAAGTGAATGAAGAAGAAATCAAAAGAGTCTTTGAGGCAGCTGGAGGAAGAAATAAAAAAGAAAAGAAGCAAATGCGAAAGCCAAAGAAAGATCTGGATATGAAAAAAACAACAGTTCAATCTAATAAAGAATCTTGTTTGATCGTAGATGGTTACAATATGATCTTTGCCTGGGAGGAATTAAAACAACTTGCCAAAGAGAATATCAGAATGGCTCGAGAAAGACTTATTGATCTTTTAGTTAACTATCAGGGATATCGTGGAATTCGTTTGATCCTTGTCTTTGATGCCTATAGGATCAAAGACAATGCAACGCATACAGAACATAGAGCCAATGTAGATATCGTATACACAAAAACATCGCAGACAGCCGATGCTTATATTGAAAAAGCCGTACATGATTTAAAAGGAAAATATGTTTTGAGTGTGGCTTCAAGTGATGGTTTGATTCAAAATGCTATCTTCGCTCAAGGGGCAAAACGAATATCTTCCAGGGAATTGGAGTTACAGGTAAACAATGTGAATAAAAAAGCGATGCAAGTGCTGAAAGAAAAATATCTAGATAAATAAATCTCAAAGAAATGCATTTGTTCGTTGATTTCAGTATAGTAATCAAAAAAGCTCTTTTAAGGAAACTTAACTTTTCCAGAGCATAGCTTGAGTGGTATAATACAAATAAAGATAAGGAGGGCTTATGTCATGAAACTCATATTGGCAATTCTTTCAAATGATGATAGTCCAGCCGCTAGCAATGCATTAAACAAGAATGGATTTCAGGTCACGAAACTGGCGACAACAGGTGGTTTTTTAAGAGCAGGAAATACTACTTTGATTGTCGGTTGTGAGGATGAAAAAGTACAGGATGCGATCAACATCATAGGTGAGTATTCAAGTAAACGTACAGAAATCGTTCCTAGTACCGCAAGCTATGATATTGGTCGTTATGCAAGTTTCCCAGTAGAAGTTCAAGTTGGTGGAGCCACTATTTTCGTATTGAATGTAGAACAATTTGTTAAGTTGTAAAATACTTGAAAAACTTTATTTATAGGATTAAACTAATAATAGTTCTTAGTTAGGAAGGTGGCTAGATGGGTACCAGAAACTCAGTGCAACGAGAATGGATCTATGATTACATTCAACGCCAGGATGCGCATTTAAGTGCTGACGAGATCTATGAAGGTCTTCTAAAAGAGGGAAAGAATATTTCATTAGCTACAGTTTATCGTAATTTATCGATCTTAGTTGATGAATATAAAATTGCCTCTGTCATGACTGATTCAAAAAAGCAGGTCTATGATAAAACATGTAAACCTCATGATCATTTTGTTTGTACTAAGTGTCACAGAATGTATGATATAGATTTGCCTTATGATCGTTCTATCGAAGCTAAATTTGCCAAACAGCTTGATATTTCAATTGAATCTCATGCGTTGACTTTATACGGTATTTGTCATGATTGCCATCAAGAAAGAAGAGGTAAATAAAAATGGAATTAAAAGGATCTAGAACAGAACAGAATTTGCAGACAGCTTTTGCAGGTGAAAGTCAGGCAAGAAATAAGTACACTTACTTTGCTAACAAAGCTCGTCAGGAAGGTATGAACCAGATTGCAGAAATCTTTGAAGAAACTGCTCGTAACGAACAGGAACATGCTCGTTTATGGTTCCAGCATTTAAATGGTGGAAAAATTGGAACAACTGCTGAAAACTTAAAAGCGGCTGCTGAAGGTGAAAACTATGAATGGACTAGCATGTACAAAGAATTTGCAGAAGTAGCTCGTGAAGAAGGATTTACAGCTATCGCATTCCAGATGGAAAAAGTTGCTCAGATCGAAAAAGAACATGAAGAACGTTATTTGAAACTTTTGAGCAATGTAGAAAATGAAAAAGTATTCTCTGGTGAAGAATCAGATACTTGGATCTGCGGAATCTGTGGATTCAAATACACTGGTGTAAATGCTCCTAAAGCTTGCCCGGTTTGTGGATATCCTCAGGCTGTATTCAGAAAAGAAGCTAAAAACTACTAAGATGTTTTTTGACCATGATATCGTGCATATTATGGTCTTTTTTTTTGACCTTGTGTTAGAATAGACATATGCAAAAAAAGATAATCGTGGCTTGTTCAGGCGGTCCTGACAGCATGGCGCTTCTAGACAAATTATATAAACAAGGGCATACGATCATTGTGGCCCATGTCAATTATCATAAACGAGATACTGCAAATCGAGATGAAAAAATTGTAAGGGATTATTGCCAAGAAAGATCAATTGAGGTGGAAGTACAGGAACCCACTTTTGATAACAAGTCTAATTTTCAAAGTTGGGCAAGAAAGGTGCGTTACGACTTTTTCTTTGAACTTGCCGCAAAGAATGATACAGATCAAATATATGTTGCCCATCATCTCGACGATCATTTAGAAACGTATCTTTTTCAAAAAAGTAGAAATATGCTTTGTGACCATTATGGGCTCAAGTCAGAAAATATCATGAAAGGTATGAAGATCATACGACCTTTGCTGGAGGAAACAAAAGCACAGTTAATAGAGTATTGTGATCAAAATAATATAGAATATGGAATTGATGAGTCTAATTTAGGAAATGATTATACGCGAAACAAGATTCGTCATTCTCGGATTGAAAAGATGAGTTTATTGGAAAAATTGCGATTAAATGAAGAAATACAAAAAGAAAATATTAAGTTAAAAGACAAAAGAGAAAAAGCTGCTTCCTTTTTAAAAGGATGGGATCGTTCGATAGATACATTGTTAAAACAGGAAGATGCCTGGTTTATATTAGAGTATTATCTGCATTTAGAGATTGGGAATCATTATTCTAAAAAACATATGAAATCTCTAATTGAACAGCTTCAATCCAATTGCTTATTAGAAATCGATGGATATTATCTTGAATCTTATGAAGGAATGCTGTATTTTAAAAAAATAAAAGAGAATAAGAGCTATACTTTTTCTTGTCTTGAATACATCACAAATGATAGCTTTAGCCTATTAAAAACAGGGAAAGTGATTGAATCGATCTATGTATCTGAAAAGGATTTTCCTCTTGTGATTCGAAGCGTAAAACCAGGAGATCAAATCAAACTTAGATATGGAACCAAAAAGGTTTCAAGGTTTCTAATTGATAGAAAGATTCCTAAAATTTATCGTAAAGAATGGCTTGTGATGGAAAATTCGGCAAAAAAAGTGATATTTGTGCCGGGGATTGGTTGTGATGTCGAACATTTTAGTATCAAACCTAATTTGTTTATGGTACAATATTTGACGTGATTTAAGGAGAAATCAAATGATTAGTGACGATATACTTAAAGTATTATTGAATGAAGAACAAATTGAAAAAAGATGTGTAGAATTAGCAGAACAAATTGAATCGGATTATAAAAAACTACATGCAGTTCCTATCGTTGTAGGATTGTTAAAAGGAAGCGTTCCTTTTATGGCTGAATTAATCAAACGTTTTACATTTGATTGTGAGATTGATTTTATGTCTGTTAGTTCATATGATGGAACGGAATCAATTGGAGATGTTCGTATTGAAAAAGATATGGATATTTCTTGTAAAGGAAGACATATTCTAGTTGTAGAGGATATCGTGGATACAGGACGTACTTTACGTGAAGTTAAACAGATGTTCATGAATAAAGGGGCAACTGATGTCAAAATCGTTTCTTTGCTGGATAAACCAGAGCGAAGAGTTGTTGATATTAAAGCCGATTATGTTGGTTATACTGTACCAAATGAATTTGTTGTTGGTTATGGTTTGGATTATAACCAGAAATATCGCAATTTACCATTTATTGGGATATTAAAACCAGAAATCTACGAGTAGGAGGAATATTAATGAAGAAATGGTTAAATTATTTACCAACCATCTTCATCATCACAATTGTGATGTCTTTGATTTTCTATAGTTCTCAAGGAACAACTGAACAAATGAACTATTCAAGATTCAAAGACGTAGCGGAACATGCGGAATTTGAAGATAGTACCTTAACGATCTCAACCACTATTATTCAGGTCGAAGGAAGTTATAAAACAGAAGGCAAAGATGCTATTTCTGGATTTAGGGTCATTGTACCAAATACAGAGGCGAACCTTGAGTGGTTAGAAACAACGTTGACAGAAGATGGCGGACGTTTAACAATCGCCGATCCAAATCAAAATAGTGTATGGATCAATTTGCTTGTGAATTTGATTCCATTCTTGATCATTGGCGTATTCTTCTATCTGATGTTCTCTAAGATGGGTGGTTCTGGCAGCAATAAAGCGTTTGAGTTTGCCAAATCAAAAGCACGTGTTGAATCAAATGTTAAAGTTCGATTTAAAGATGTTGCCGGTTGTGAAGAAGAAAAAGAAGAAGTTAAAGAAATCATTGACTATCTGCGTTCACCAAAGAAATTTACGGATATGGGTGCCCATATTCCTAAAGGTGTGTTGATGGTAGGTCCACCAGGAACAGGTAAAACATTGTTGGCGAAAGCTGTGGCCGGAGAAGCTAATGTTCCATTCTTCTCAATTTCAGGTAGTGATTTCGTAGAAATGTTTGTCGGAACAGGTGCCAGCCGAGTTCGTGATATGTTCAAAAACGCACAAAAGAGCGCTCCTTGTATTGTTTTTATTGATGAAATTGATGCAGTTGGTAGACAGCGTGGAGCTGGAATGGGTGGCGGAAACGATGAACGTGAGCAGACATTGAACCAGTTGCTGGTTGAAATGGATGGTATGACGGATAACAATGGTATCGTTATTATTGCCGCAACTAATAGACCAGATGTTCTAGACCCTGCATTATTGCGTAGTGGACGTTTTGATCGTCGCGTAACGGTTAACTTACCGGATATTAAGGGACGTGAAGAAATTCTTCAGGTTCATGCACGCAACAAAAAGCTTGCAAGCGATGTATCTTTAGAAAATCTGGCAAGACGTACACCTGGATTCTCAGGGGCTGATTTAGCAAACGTATTAAACGAAGGTGCTATTTTGGCGGTACGTAATAAAGAAACGCAGATTACTATGAATGACTTAGATGAGGCCATCGATAGAGTTATGATGGGGCCAGCTAAAAAATCTAAGAAATACACAGAAAAAGATAAATTGCTGGTTGCGTATCATGAAGCTGGTCATGCAGTAATTGGTTTAAAACTGGAAGATGCAGACATGGTACAAAAAGTAACGATCATTCCTCGTGGAGAAGCTGGTGGTTATAACTTGATGACTCCTAGAGAAGAAAAATACTTCCATCGTAAGAGTGAATTCCTTGCGAAAATCACTGGTTTATTGGGAGGACGTACTTCTGAGGAACTGGTATTTGGAGAAATCAGTGCCGGTGCGGTCAATGATATTGAACAATTGACAAAGATTGCTAAAAACATGGTTCGTGTTTATGGTATGTCAAGTTTAGGTCCAATTCAGTATGCAGATCCTCAGGGAAATGTATTCCTTGGCCGTGATTATACACAAGGTGGTAATTATTCAAATGGTGTTGCAGCTGAAATCGATAAAGAAGTTCGAAAGATCATTGATGAATGTCATGAAAACTGCCGCAAGATCTTGGAAGAAAACAGAGATTTATTGGATTTGATTGCAAAATCATTAGTTGAACGAGAAACTTTAACAAATGAAGAAATCACAAATTTGATGAACTATGGTCAGATTACAAATCCAAATGAACCTGTTGAAGTTCAAGAGCCAAAAGAAGTTGAAGTGAAAGAACCTGTAGAAACAGAAGTTCCACCTAAACCTCCAGTTGGTGTTGAAAAACAAGATTTAGATGATGCTTTAAATGAATTAACAAAAAAGAAAGATTAAGACGCTAGGCGTCTTTTCTTTTGGAGGAGACAAATGAAAGATCAATTATGTAGAGCCCTGGTTTGCCAGGATAGAGTCCGTTTATATATTGTTAGAACGACAGATATGGTACAGGAAGCAAGAGATCGTTTTGATTTGCATCCTTGTGCCTGTGCTGCTTTAGGAAGAACGCTGTCTGTAGGAAGTATCATGGGAAGCATGTTGAAATCAGATGAAGAAATGTTGACCATTACGATCAATGGGCATGGACCTATTGGATCAATTATTGTGGATGCTTATCATGATGGAATGGTTCGCGGTTTTTGTTCCAATCCGCATGTAGAAGATGTGTTCTTAGATAAAGGTAAATTAAATGTGGGTGCCGTTGTTGGTAAAGATGGTACATTGACCGTGACAAAAGATCTAAACATGGAAGAAAACTTTTCAGGAACTGTAGAACTTGTATCTGGAGAAATTGGAGAAGATTTTGCGTATTATTTTACTTTATCTGAACAAATTCCAACCGCTGTTAGTGTTGGTGTTTTGATTGGTAAAGATGGCAATGTGCAAAGTGCTGGTGCCATGATCATACAGATGTTACCAGATGCAACCGAAGAAGATATCTTAATTTGTGAACATCTATTGCAAGGTTTAAAACCAATGTCTACTTTGATGTTGGATTATGATGATATGGAATTGAAAGATCTTGTGAATGACATGTTTGAAGATGCTAAGATCCTGGATACAAGTGATGTGCGCTATTCATGTCCATGTTCTAAGGAAAGAATGGCCAATGCCATCTCTACATTAAAGGATGAAGAAATTCAAGATATGATCGATAAGGATCATGGTTGTCACGTTACTTGTAATTTCTGTAATGAGCGATATGATTTTAGCGAAGAGGACCTAAGAAAAATACTGGAGTCAAGAAATGTTTAAAATTGGCGATGTGACAATCGATAATCCCATCGTAATAGCGCCTTTAGCTGGTATCAGCAATATTGCCTTTCGCGTAATTGCCAAAGAGTTTGGAGCAGGTCTTGTCTGCAATGAAATGGTAAGCGACAAAGCTTTATACTATGATTCAAAAAAGACATTTTCAATGTGTGATGTTGATCCCAATGAACATCCTGTAAGCTTTCAGTTATTTGGGCATGATATAGATACGGTCGTATATGCCGCAAAGTATCTTGATACCCAGACAAACTGCGATATTATTGATTTTAATATGGGTTGTCCAGTCAATAAAGTTATCAAAGCTAAAGCTGGAAGTTATTTAATGAAAGATATAGATTATGCCAAAGAACTGGTAAGTCATATCGTAGAAAATGTAAATAAGCCAGTTACTGTAAAGATGCGTATCGGGTTTGATAAAGATCATATTAACTGTGTTGAAATGGCTAAGGCCATGGAAAGAGTGGGCGTTAAAGCGATTGCGGTACATGGACGAACAAGAAGTCAGATGTACGAAGGCAAAGCGGATTGGTCATATATCAAACAAGTCAAAGAAGCAGTTTCTATTCCAGTTATTGGGAATGGGGATGTGCGTAGTGTAGATGATTTCTTTCGCATGCAGAAAGAAACAGGCTGCGATGCAGTAATGATTGGAAGAGGCATTATTGGAAATCCTTTTTTGATTCAGGAATGCAAAGATGCTCTTTATAATGAACATCATACATATGATTTTAATGATCGAATTGAAATATGTTTGAAACATGCCAATGGATTGATCAAAAACAAAGGTGAGGTCATCGCCATCAAAGAAATGCGGGGATTGGCTTCCTGGTATTTAAAAGGATTACCGGGGTCACATTATTTTAAAAATGAATGTTCTAAGATTAATACATTGGATGATCTTAAAAATGTTTTGAACGAGTATAAAACAGAATATATGAAACGAATGGCAGAGTAAAATCTGCCTTTTTATATATTTTAATGAATTAAAGGAAATCTAATTATCAAAGATGTGTTAAAATATTTCTGATAAGAAAAAGGAGATATTCAAATGAAAATTCTTGTAGTTGGTAAAGGTGGTCGTGAGCACGCTTTGGCTAAAGCAGCTCATGCATCTAAATTATGTGATCAATTATATTGTGCACCAGGTAATCCAGGGATGGCAAAGATCGCGACTTGTTTAAATGTAAGTGATTCAGATATTGAAGGTTTGGTCAAAGCGGCTAAAGAAAATGAAATTGATCTAACGATCGTTGGTCCAGAAGCTACGCTTTCTTTAGGAATTGTTGATGCATTTGAAAAAGAAGGATTGAAGATTTTTGGTCCTACAAAAGCTGCAACTCAAGTGGAATCAAGTAAAGATTTTGCGAAGCAGATCATGGCAAAATACGATATTCCTACAGCAGCATATCAAACTTTTGATAATTATGAAGAAGCTTGGAAATATGTTGAATCTAAGGGGGCTCCAATCGTAATTAAAGAAGATGGTTTAAAAGCTGGTAAAGGTGTTACTGTTGCGATGGATCTTGACCAGGCTAATGAAGCGTTAAAGATTGCCTTTGATATTGAAAATAATCAAGTTGTGATTGAAGAGTATTTGGAAGGATTTGAGTTCTCATTGATTTGTCTTGTGCACAATGAGTTGGTAATTCCATTGGAAGTGGCACAAGATCACAAATGTGTTTTTGACGGAGATAAAGGACCAAACACAGGTGGTATGGGATCTTATAGCCCGGTAAAAAAGATTACTCCAGAAATCATTCAGGAAGCTTTAGATACAATTCTTTGTCCTATGGCTAAAGCTATGGTCAAAGAAAATGTTCCATTTACAGGATTCTTGTATGGTGGTTTGATGATGACAAAGGATGGAATCAAAACGATAGAATTCAATGCTCGTTTTGGTGATCCAGAAGCTGAAGTTATCCTGCCACGACTTGAAAGTGATTTTGTACAGGCTATTTTGGATGTTATGGATAATAAACCAGTAAAATTAAAATGGAGCGACAAAGTAAGTCATGGTGTTGTTCTAGCAAGTGAAGGCTATCCTGCAGGATCTACATCAGGAGCTATTATTGAGGGAGTAGATGATGTGGATGGTTTTGTATACCATATGGGAACAAAGGAAGTTGACGGAAATTTGGTAACTGCTGGAGGCCGTGTTTTGATGGTCGTAACACTTGAACCAACTCTAGAAGAAGCATTTGAACATACATATAACGAAATCAAGAAAATTCATTGTGATAAATTATTCTTTAGAACAGATATTGGTAGAAAGGATATGGATTAATTATGGCTAAAACAGATTTAGAAATCGCTCAAGAATGTGTGATGGATCCTATTGAAGAGGTTGCCAAAAAAGTAGGGATCCAGCCAGATATGCTGGAAAACTACGGAAAGTATAAAGCTAAATTATCTTTTGATTTCTTGCGTCAGATTGAAAACAATGAGCCAGGTAAGTTAATTCTGGTAACCGCAATCAATCCTACAAAAGCCGGAGAAGGAAAGAGTACAACAACAGTTGGATTAGGAGATGCCTTAAATCGCCTTGGCAAAAAAACGATGATGGCCTTACGTGAACCAAGTCTAGGTCCAGTTTTTGGTTTGAAAGGTGGAGCTACGGGCGGCGGTTATGCACAGGTTGTTCCAATGGAAGATATCAACCTTCATTTTACAGGTGATATGCATGCGATTACGACCGCAAACAATTTAGTAAGTGCAATTCTAGATAATCATTTACATCAAGGAAATGAATTAAATATCGATCCAGAAAAAATCACTTTCAAGCGTTGTTTGGATATGAATGATCGTACATTACGTAACATCAATATTGGACAGGGTCCTAAAGCCAATGGTGTAGAAAGAAACGATGGTTTCAATATTACTGTAGCAAGTGAAATTATGGCAGCTTTGTGTCTGGCAGATGATCTAATGGATCTAAAAAAACGTTTTGGCCAGATGTTAGTTGCTTATACATATGATGATAAACCTGTGTATGTGCATGATCTAGGTATTGAAGGTGCTTTGGCAATGGTCATGAAAGATGCTATTTTGCCAAATGTTGTGCAGACCTTAGAGCATAATCCGGTGTTGATCCATGGCGGCCCTTTTGCGAATATTGCTCATGGATGTAACTCTGTTATCGCAACGAAGGCTTGTCTACGTTTAGCTGATTACACAGTAACGGAAGCTGGATTTGGTGCAGATCTTGGTGCTGAAAAGTTCCTTGATATCAAATGCCGTTTAGCTAAATTGAATCCAAGTGCTGTTGTAATCGTTGCGACAATTCGTGCATTGAAGCAACATGGTGGAATTGAACTTGAAAATCTAAAAGAAGAAAATGTTGAAGCTATGTTGGCAGGATGCGAAAACTTGGCAAAACATATTGATACGATCAAACAATTTGGTCTTCCTTATATTGTTGCGATCAATGAATTCGCAACCGATACACCAAGTGAAATTGAAGCATTAGAAAATTGGTGTAAAGAAAACGGACACCCAATGTCTTTGTCGCAAGTATGGGCAAAAGGTGGTGAAGGAGCTATCGATTTAGCTCAGAAAGTTGTTTCATTATGTGATCAAGAGAATAATTTTGCGCCATTATATCCATTAGAAGACTCTATTGAAGAAAAAATTGAAACAATTGCCAAGAAAGTTTATGGAGCAGATGGTGTAGATTTCACAGATGAAGCAAAAGAACAAATCAAGAAATTTAGTGAGTTAGGTTGGGATAAACTTCCTATCTGTATGGCAAAGACACAGATGTCTTTATCAGATGATGGAAAATTAATGGGTAGACCTACAGGTTTTAGAATTACCGTTCGTGAACTTCGCCCTAGCTTAGGAGCAGGATTTATCGTTGCCTTAACGGGTAAGGTATTAACAATGCCTGGTCTTCCAAAACATCCGTCTGCATTGGATATGGATATTGACCAAGATGGTAAAATTAAAGGTTTATTTTAAACTCAAAAATGATATAATTAAAAGGCTTGAAAAAAGCCTTTTTTTGCAGGAGTGGTGGAACGGCAGACACGCTGTCTTCAGGCGGCAGTGCGAGCAATCGCGTGAGGGTTCAAATCCCTTCTCCTGCACCAAAGTCTATAAAGTCCTTTATATAAAGGACTTTTTCTTTGTTTTGATGAAAAAATGGCCAGTTGGTGACAGTTTGGTGACAGTAAGCCATCTCTAAACAAAATTCTTTTTTCTTATTTTCGGTTTTAATAATCTTCATAATACTTCACCCTCTATCGAACATTTTTTATCTATACGGCAAAGTCGGATACTAACTATATCGTTAAACTATCCGACTTTTTTTATTGTCCCCATCAATATATGAGACCTGGATAAATCTTCTAATTCATTGAGATAGGTTCATATTCATGGGGTATATAGGCTGGGTTATCTAATACTTTTGCCACAGCATCTTCCGATTGTTCATGCTTGCAACATGAACCAACAAAACAAGATGGTTCTTCTTCTATAAATATTGTGTATTTCTGATAGAATGGACAACCAGCACAATAGTAACTATCTAGGTCCACAACTACTACATCTGAAACTGTAGCTTCTATTTCCTTAGCACTTTCTCTTAATTTTTGTAAAATAAACTCCTAAAACTGCCTATCGATTAACTCTTTCTGAGATTGAATCAAAGAAATATATAGAATTTGTTGTTGATGAAAAATTAAAAAAAAGAAATTTCAAAAACATATTTTGTTAGATGAACAAAAAGAAAAAACGTTGATTAACGCATGGAATAGTATAGATATGTCATCATGGACTGGAAAAGATTATATTCGAGACCCAAATCCTAAATCTTTTAAATATGAGCTGATGCATGATGACAGACGTGAAATGTGGTATCTTCATTTAAGTTATGACGACAAAGAAATATTGGCAAAAGGGGAATGTGCATATCCTAAAAAGTTTGATTTATTCATGGAGACCTTACACCATATTATAGGGATTCCATATAGTAAAATATTTGATGAGCAATGTATCAAAAGTGATATTAAAAACTCTATAGCCTGTCCAATGGATGAATATGGAGAGCTTGTTCAATATTGCCAGGGATATCGGTTTAATTTAGAAAAATGGAGATATCACGAATATAAAGATAAACATTAGAATCTTTCTTTGTAAGGATGATTCTTGGATTTATTAATATTTGCGACAAATTCCGCTTCTTGTTTTGTAACATAAAGTCTGTTTTCTCGAAGTCGCGTACCTCCAGATTCCTCAGTAAATTTTAATGTATACATGCGAGTTGAAGCCGTAACTCGGACAACTTTTGCTTCCTTGATGAAGATTTGATTGGCGATAATATAGACGATATCTCCAACATTATATTTTGTTTTCATAATTCTATTTTACTGTTTTAGCTCTTAATTTGCATGAAAAAAGGAAGGTGTTTCGCCTTCCTTAACTTTTACTTAAAAGTTATTCCATAATATTTAGTGCCGCATTCGGTTCGATAAATATCAACATAATATCCACCATGTGATGCTTGTCCAGAAAGCAGCGCATCCATAATTACTTGTTGAGCATACGCTTCGGCATCAGCTCTATTAGCCCAGAATCCTGCCGGAATCGTATCGTCACAAGCTGGGACATCCGGTTCTACAGGTTGTGTAGGTTCTGTTGTGGTTGTTCCTCCTGGATTGGTTTGCCCGCTGTTTCCCGTGTTTGGATTTGAAGACTGATTTCCATTTTCATCTATACCTTCAAAACTATTTGTATCCTTAATAAACTACCCCGGTGCAAGCACTCCTGCGATTCGCAGGC
>ULYX01051634.1_pt1 | contig 18210 bp, 15 predicted proteins | sample 1962591 | NCBI WGS metagenome assembly ULYX01 (sample SAMEA4835874, study PRJEB28245) | human gut metagenome | biome: gut microbiome; material: fecal sample | place: Denmark | collected 2008
GTGCTGTCATCATAATAATACCAGAAAGTAAATCTCTTACTTTTAATTTTACATGAATCAGTCCGGTTAATGCTCCAATGAGTGCTCCTGCCAAAAAGCAGATTGGAAGCGTTAAAAGTGAATTAAATCCTTTACTGATTAAAGCCGCCGTGATGGCAGCTCCCATAGGAAAGCTGCCATCTACGGTTAAATCCGGAAAATCCAAAATTTTATAAGTAATGTAAACGCCAAGAGCCATAATCGCATAAATAAGCCCTTGTTCAATTACGCTTTGAATTAAAGCCATCTTTTTTGTTCCTCCGCTTATTCTACTTCGATGGAATCGAACATTTCTGCTGCGCCAGACACGTAGCTTTCATCCAGTGTAATTCCTAAGTTATCTGCTACTTCTGTATTTCCGTAAAAGCTTGGCTCTGTGATTAATTCATAATTTAATTCGGAAGCTTTTGCTTCTCCCTTTAATACTTTTGCTGCCATCTCTCCAGTCTGTTTTCCAAGAGAAACATAATCAATTCCCATAGAAGCAAGGCAGCCATTTTTCACCTGTTCTACTTCAGAGCCAAAAACAGGAATTTTTGCATCATTTGCTGCCGCAAGTACAGTCTGAAGTGCAGATACTACTGTATTGTCTGTTAAGTTTGTAATACAATCTACTTTCGTTACCAAGTCTTTCGCTGCCATTTCTACATCAGCAATTGTATTAATACCAGTGTCTACAATTTCAAATCCATAATCTCCGGCCAACTCTTTATAGGTAGCAATCGTACTTTCAGAGTTTGTCTCACTTGTTGTATAAAGAATACCGATTTTCTTAGCATCCGGAAGAGTTGCACGAATCATCTTTAACTGTTCTTCTACCGGAAGTGCATCAGAAGTACCTGTAATATTTCCAACCGGGGTTCCATCTTCTGTTGCAAGCTGTGCTGCTACCGGGTCTGAAACTGCGGTATAGATAACCGGAATTTCTGTTCCTTTTGTGCTGTTATATGCACTCATAGCTGCCGGAGTTGCAATTGCACAAATCAAATCTACGTTTTTAGAAACAAAGTTATCTGCAATTGTTGCTGCTGTGCCGGTATCTGCCTGCGCATTATCTAAGATGACATCTAAATTTACACCTTCTTCAATTCCAGCTTCTTTTAAACCTTCTAAAAATCCTTCACGGCAGTTATCCAGAGAACCATGCTCTGCAAACTGGGAAATTCCAACTGTATAGGTTGCTTCTTTACTATCTGTACCTTTTGTATCTGCAGTGCTTTTCTCTGCTGAACTGTTTCCGCATCCTGCAAGTACTCCTGCTGTCATTACTGCGCTTAATACCATTGCTAATACTTTTCTTCTCATCTTTTTTTCTCCTTTTCTTGTCTCTGTATTTTCTTAACAAAAACAAAACATGATAGGATTTACTTCCGATAGGAGTTTCTCCTATGAAATAAAAAACCGCCTCAAGCCTAAGCTTGAGACGGTAATAAATTCTTATTATCGCGGTACCACTCAAATTAACATTTTTCATGTCCACTTTACGCATGTACTATCATACACTCCTTACTGATAACGGGTTTCGGTTCCCCGACAGTGCCTACTTATTTTCCATGTTCGGACTGCCCTCAAAAGTCCATTCAGCAAATCAATTCGTACTGCATTTCACCACCGCAGCTCTCTGTTCCTTCATGAATAAGCTTACTACTCTTTCTCATCGGTTTTGCTTTTGTTGTCATTTATTCTAATACGAAATGTTCGGATTGTCAACCCTTTAAAGCAATAAATTCAAAAATATTGGAGGCAAAACTTTTGCCTCCAATTAGCATTTATTATTATTTTGCAGTACGAACTGCTCCTATTTTTAAAGTTGTACTTTCTTTATATGGTCTTACTAACAGGTACACAAATCCGGCTACTAAGAGGAATGCTACAATTGTACCAATTCCGAATGTACCAGCTGTGATTAAAGTACCAATCTGGTAAATACAAAGAGATACAACATAAGCAAGCAGGGTCTGATATCCAATTGCAAACCAGAACCATTTTGCATTGTTCATTTCACGTTTGATAGCTCCCATTGCTGCAAAGCATGGAGCACAAAGCAGGTTGAATACCAGGAAGGAATATGCAGCAACTGCTGTCATACTTCCGGCAAGGCTTCCCCAGATTTCTGTACCATCTTCTGCAACTTCTGAGAATCCATAAAGGATACCAAAGGTACCTACTACGTTTTCTTTTGCTACAAGACCTGTGATTGCTGCCACTGCTGATTTCCAGTTTCCCCATCCAAGAGGAGCGAAAATCCATGCAACTGCACTACCAACTCTTGCTAAAATACTGTGATCAAGTTCCAAATCTTCTAACATACGGAACTGTCCATCTACCCATCCGAAGTAAGAAGTAAACCATACTACGATTGTAGAAAGAAGGATAACAGTACCCGCTTTCTTAATGAAAGACCAGCCTCTTTCCCACATACTTCTCAGTACATTACTTACGGTAGGCATGTGGTATGCAGGAAGCTCCATTACGAATGGTGCCGGCTCACCTGAAAACATTTTTGTTTTCTTAAGAATAATACCAGAGCAGATAATTGCTGCAATACCAACAAAATATGCACTTGGTGCTACCCATGAAGCACCGCCGAATAATGCACCTGCGATTAAGGCGATGATCGGAAGTTTTGCACCACAAGGGATAAATGTTGTTGTCATGATTGTCATTTTACGGTCACGGTCGTTTTCGATTGTACGGGAAGCCATAACTCCAGGTACACCACAACCGGTTCCAATTAACATCGGAATAAATGATTTTCCGGAAAGACCGAATTTACGGAAAATTCTATCCATGATGAAAGCAACTCGTGCCATATAACCACAGGATTCCAAAAATGCAAGGAAGATAAATAATACCAGCATCTGAGGAACGAAACCAAGTACCGCACCAACACCGGCTACAATACCGTCGAGAATCAGACCCTCTAACCATGGAGCACAGTTTACTGCGTCTAACAGATTTCCAATGATAACCGGCACACCAGGTACATCAACCAGACCAAACAGACTCCATCCATCACCGAATACACCGTCATTTGCCCAGTCTGTTGCCCAAGTACCAACTGTTGTTACAGAGACATAATATACAATAAACATAATTACCGCAAAGATTGGCAGAGCCAGGAAGCGGTTTGTTACAATTCGGTCAATTTTATCAGAAGTTGTTACTTTATCTTTCTTTCCTCTTGTAAAGCAATGGTCAATAATAGAAGAAATATAAACATAACGCTCATTTGTGATAATACTTTCTGTATCATCATCCATCTCTTCTTCAATTTTAGCGATTTCAGCAGAAACATCTGGAAGATTGCTTACCTGCTCGCTAATTTTATCATCTCTTTCTAAGAGCTTGATTGCGAAGAATCTCTTCTGTTCTTCCGGAACAATACCGGAAAGTTTCTCTTCGATGGATTCTAAGACTGCTTCTACTTCACTTGCAAATTTATGTACCGGAATGTTGCGGTTTTTCTTTTCTGCAATTACAACTGCTTTTTCTGCTGCTTTCTGTACACCAGTTCCTTTTAATGCGGAGATTTCTACTACTTCGCATCCAAGACTTTTTGCCAGCTTGTCAATATGAATCTTGTCACCATTTTTTTCTACAATATCCATCATGTTAACAGCCATGATAACTGGAATTCCAAGTTCCATAAGCTGTGTGGATAAGTATAAGTTACGCTCAATGTTTGTACCGTCTACGATATTTAAAATTGCATCCGGTCTTTCATTAATCAGATAGTTTCTTGCTACCACTTCTTCCAGTGTGTACGGAGATAAGGAATAGATACCTGGAAGGTCAGTGATTGTAACATCTTTATGTCCTTTTAACTTACCTTCTTTTTTCTCTACGGTTACACCTGGCCAGTTTCCAACAAACTGATTTGAACCCGTCAGTGCGTTGAACAATGTTGTTTTTCCGCAGTTAGGATTTCCTGCCAACGCTATTGTTGCCATCTTTCTACCTCTTTCCGCCCTCAGGCATTTCTTTGTCTAATCTATCTTATGTTAGTCTACCAAGTATTAGTATTTGCTAACTTAGATGCAAAAAAAATTAATCAATCTGAATCATTTCAGCATCTGCTTTTCTTACAGATAATTCATAACCTCTTACAGTTACTTCAATCGGGTCACCAAGCGGTGCTACTTTACGCACATAGACATCTACACCTTTTGTGATACCCATGTCCATAATACGCCTTTTTACAGGACCTGTACCTACTAACTTTACTACTTTTACTGTTTCTCCACAAGGTACGTCTTTTAATGTTCTCATGTCTGATGCTCCTTTTCTATCCTACCATAATTTTGTTTGCCATATCTTTTCCGATGGCAACTCTTGAATCTTTAATATTTACAATCAGGTTTCCGCTGATCTCGGATACAACTACAACTTCGCTTCCGACTACAAAGCCCAGATTTTCAAGAAATCTTCTGGTTTCTTCTTTTCCACCGACTTTACGGATCACATTTGTTTCTCCGGTTTTTACCATTGTTAAAGGCATCATGTTTCACCCTCTCTTTTGAGAAATGTTATCATTACGTTTCTTTACGTTCATAGTTAGTATATGCTAACGTACATTAGAAGTCAAGAACTTTTTTTGTTTTTTATAAAAATACAGTTGTAAAGCAGACATTCGCAATCCGTTCCGCTACTTGCTTATCTGCATTCAAGCTTTATTGCCATAAAATAGTTAGTGTAAATCTTTTCCAAATGTGATATACTTATAAGAAATCGAAGAAAAGGTGGTAACTCTTATGTATCATACGAATGAATCAGCTGAAAACTATCTTGAAACCATACTTTTATTAAGCAAAACCCGTCCCGTTGTACGCTCTGTGGATATCGCTGAGGAACTCGGTTTTAAAAAATCGAGTGTTAGTGTTGCCATGAAAAATCTCCGTCAAAAAGAACAGATTACTGTTACAAAAGAAGGCTTTATTTATCTGACCGATTCTGGAAAAGAAATTGCGGAAATGATATATGAAAGACATGAATTTCTGACATCCTGGCTCACTGCTTTAGGTGTAGACTCAAAAATTGCTGCTGAAGATGCCTGCAAAATGGAACACGTTATCAGCAAACAGAGTTTTGAAGCAATCAAACAACATGTACAAAAAAATCTTGCTCTAAAATAAGATATAAATAAATAATAAAAGAAAAGAAATGTTTTGCGAAATAAAAAAGAAGTATGAGAGAAACAAAAAAGAAGTTCCTATTTTGCCGGAGCTTCTTTTTTGTTTCAAACTTTTTTGTTTCAAACTTTCTTATTTCAAATTTATTATCCTTTCTTTTTTTAATGTCTGATTGCTTTTTTATTGCGCACACACTATAATGGAAGATGTTTGTGAGAAAATTTATTTCTGACACTCACATCATTTTATAAGGAGAAAAAGGAGAATATTTTAAACTCATGAAACGATTATTGACTTACCTAAAAAGACATCCTCTGGCAACACTCTTTGCTCCACTTTTTAAAATGCTTGAAGCAAGCTTTGAGCTGTTTGTTCCTCTGGTTGTCGCCAAAATGATTGATATCGGTATCTACCAGAAAAATGCCGGATATCTGTGGCGTATGGGTGCTCTCCTTGTCCTGCTTGGAATCATCGGATTTGGTTTTGCAATTACCGCACAGTATTTTGCAGCAAAATCTGCTGTTTCCACCGGACGAGATTTACGAAATGATTTATTTGCCCATATCAACACCCTTTCCTTTAAGGAAATTGATACCCTTGGAACTTCTACTTTAATCAACCGAATGACAAATGACGTCAATCAGGTACAAAACGGGATTAACATGTTTCTGCGTCTGTTTCTGCGCTCCCCATTTGTTGTATTTGGTGCTATGGTTATGGCATTTACGGTAGATGCAAAAGCTGCGATTCCTTTTGTCATAGTGATTCCTGCACTGGCAGTCGTCGTATTTGCAATCCTGTTAATTACCATGCCGCTTTATAAAAACGTACAGAAACAGCTTGACGATGTTTTACTTTCCACCCGTGAAAATCTTCTGGGAATCCGTGTTGTACGCGCATTTAACCGTCAGGAAAGTGAAATGGAATCGTTTGGAAAAAAAAGCAGCCAGCTTTTCTTTCGCCAGATTCACGTCGGAAAAATTTCTGCCCTGTTAAATCCGGTTACTTATGTTATCATCAACCTTGGTATCATCGCCATCTTATGGTCTGGCGGAAATCAGGTTTATCTTGGCAGATTAACTCAGGGACAGGTCATTGCCTTAATTAACTATATGTCCCAGATTCTGGTTGAATTAATCAAACTGGCAAACTTAATCATCCTGCTTTCCAAAGCAATTGCCAGTTTAAACCGTGTCAACAATATCTTCGACATGCAGCCTTCTATTAAAGAAGAAGGAGCTTTCCTGGCATCTAAGACCCCAATCGGAAGCATTGCCGGAACTGCTGCTGTTGAATTTAAAAATGTTTCATTTTCTTATAATGAAACAGCAAAAGAAGTTTTAAGTAACATTACGTTTAAAGCTATGCCAGGACAGACGATCGGAATTATCGGTGGAACCGGTTCCGGGAAATCAAGCCTTGTCAATTTAATTCCCCGCTTCTATGATGTTCAAAACGGAAGTGTAGAGGTAGACGGAGGTAATGTAAAAACTTTAAATCCGGTTTCTATCCGCAAACATATCGGCATGGTTCCACAAAAAGCCCAGCTTTTTAAAGGCACGTTGCGAGAAAACATGCGCTGGGGAAGAAAAAATGCCACTGATGAAGAAATTTATCAGGCACTCGAAATTGCACAGGCAAAAGAATTTGTCGATTCCAAAGACCAGGGACTTGACCTGATGATTGAACAAAACGGTTCTAATCTTTCCGGTGGTCAGAAGCAACGTCTGACCATCGCACGCGCTCTGGTTAAAAATCCGGATATCCTGATCCTTGATGACAGTGCTTCTGCACTTGACTTTGCAACGGATGCCAGACTTAGAAAGGCCATTAAAAAACAAATACAAAACAGAACCGTATTTTTGGTTTCTCAGCGTGTTTCAACCATCCGCAATGCTGATCAGATTCTCGTACTCGATGATGGTACGCTTGCCGGAATCGGAACTCATGAAGAACTTTTAAGAGAAAATGAAGTTTATCAGGAAATCTGTGCTTCACAGCTTTCAAAAGAGGAGGTGCCTTACAGTGTCAAAACAGCTAACTAAAAAACAATCTACATTAAAACGTATTTTTGCCTGTATTCGTCCATACACTCCATTGGTTTTATTGTCCCTGCTCTTTTCTGTGATTACGGTTGCCCTGACTTTATATGTACCAATTTTGACAGGACACGGTGTGGATTTCATTCTTTCTAAAGGAAACGTCAATTTCCATGGTTTGATTTCTATTATCACAACAATCCTGACATGCATTGTAATCTCTGCATTATGTCAATGGGTTATGAATCACATTAATAATAAAATCACTTATAAAATCGTAAAAGATTTAAGAGTTCAGGCATTTAACCATTTACAGGTACTTCCTCTTTCTTATGTGGACAGCCATGCCTCAGGAGATTTAATCAGCCGTGTCATTACTGATATCGACCAGTTTTCTGATGGTCTTTTACTTGGATTTACCCAGCTTTTTACCGGTGTCATTACAATTCTTGGAACAATTGTATTTATGCTGAGTATTAATCCTCTGATTACTCTGGTTGTTGTTGTATTAAGTCCAATGTCCTTTCTTATTGCAAACTTTATTTCAAAAAAGACTTTTATTATGTTCAAAAAACAGTCTGAGGCAAGGGGAGAACTGACCGGATTAACCAATGAAATGTTAGAGGGAATTAAAGTCGTACAGGCATTTGGGCATGAAGAAGAAACCCAGAAACAATTTAAAGAAATCAATGAACGTCTGGCAAATTATTCGCTTCGAGCAACTTTCTTTTCTTCCATTACAAACCCGGCTACCCGTTTTATGTACGCTTGTATCTACGCAGGTGTTGCAATTTCCGGATGTTTCGGTGTTATCAATGGAATGTTAAGTGTTGGTCAGCTTTCCAGCTTCTTAAGCTATACTAACCAGTACACTAAACCATTTAATGAAATTACAAGTGTTATTACGGAATTCCAGAACTCCCTTGCTTCTGCGGCTCGTGTGTTTGAATTAATTGATGAAAAACCGATTTCTGATGATAAAGCAGATTCTGCTGTACTTGATTCACCAAAAGGAGAGATTTCTTTAGAACAAGTTGATTTCTCTTATACCCCAGAAGTTCCATTGATTCAAGATCTCAATCTTCATGCAAATCCGGGTCAGAGAATCGCCATTGTCGGTCCAACAGGCTGCGGAAAAACAACTTTAATCAACCTGTTAATGCGGTTCTATGAGATTAATGGTGGTTCAATTAAAATTGATGGACATGATATTGATTCGATTACTCGTCATTCCCTGCGTGCTTCTTATGGTATGGTTTTACAGGAAACTTGGTTAAAATCGGCTTCCATCTGGGAAAATATTTCTTATGGAAATCCGGATGCAACCAAAGAAGAAATCATTCAGGCTGCGAAAGAAGCTCATGCACACAGCTTTATTATGCGTATGCCAGATGGATATGATACTATTCTCTCCGAAGGTGGAAGCAACCTCTCGCAAGGTCAGAGACAGTTACTCTGCATCGCTCGTGTAATGCTCTGCCTGCCTCCAATGCTGATTCTTGATGAGGCAACTTCTTCTATCGATACTATGACAGAAATTCGTATCCAGAAAGCTTTTGAAAAAATGATGCATGGACGAACCAGTTTTATTGTTGCTCATCGTCTTTCCACGATTAAAAATGCAGATATCATTCTCGTCATGAAAGCTGGGCACATTATTGAACAGGGCAGTCACAAAGAACTACTTTCTAAAAATGGATTTTATGCCACCCTTTATAACAGTCAGTTCGCTCCTGTTTAAATTAATTTAAAATTATCAGATAAAAAAACCTGCGGAATTGATTTCCACAGGTTTTTTATTAACGGTTTGTCCCTTTTTCTTTCTGCTTATTCATGTACATAGAATGGTCTGCCTTATCCATAAGCGTTCGAAGCGTACACTCTCTGTAATCCCCCGAAACCGCATATCCATGAGCATAACTGATAGGTGAACTCTTACTGTATTTATTAAAATTCTCAATTTGTGCTTTCAAATCACCCAATAATACTTCTGCTTCTTCTCTTCCGGATTCATAAAGCACAACCATAAATTCATCTCCGCCAAACCTTCCCACAAAATCCTTAGCAAGAACTACATTTCTTAAAATCCTTGCAAAATTTGAAATCAAACTGTCCCCTGCGGCATGACCCAAAGAATCATTTACAATCTTTAAATTATTTAGATCAAACATCAGGCATACCGTAGATTTCGATAAAAACTCTGAATTTTGCAGTAACTCCTCACACCGACTCTTATTTGGAAGTTCTGTATGCACATCAAGATATGCTTTTTTCTTCAACAGCTTATTTGCCTTCGCAATCTTTTTTGACAGAAAATACTGTTCAATAATCAAACCTATCAGCAACACCATATCAAATGCCGATAAATATTCTAACATTCGGATTTTATCTGCAATCATTTCAGAGTAGGTTTCTGCAGCTGATACGGTATCATCTGCATAGGAAAAATACCGCTCACTCATTTCCACAACATCGGTTGCCTCATATCCTTTTTCCCGTACCTTATAAATTTCATTTTTTAATTCCTGCCAGTATTTAATCTGCATATCCAGTTTACTCTGATAATCTTTATTTGGAAGTCTTGTCAGATGATAGTTTCCATTTCCATATTTCAACCCATCCAATATATCATCCAGATATCTTATAAGCTCATCACTTTCTTCTTTCGTAATCTCCAGTTTAACTTCCCTTTGCGTTGCTCCTCTTACCAGACCGGCATAGTTGATGACTCTTGCCGTTCCCTGAAGACGCTGAATCTGCACCATCATAAAAATTACAAATACAACCAATATTAAAATTAATCCACTTTGTATCACAGGAACAATTTGTTTTTGCTTTTCACTTTGTTTCTTACTCTCTTTTAATTCTTTTTCTCTCATTTTTATTTTTTCTCAGCCTTTATTTTTTTGTGGTCGAACACTCACATTGTCAAAGAAGCTTTTTGTTGTACCCCCCCCTGAAAAAATTGTCTGCTCCTGAAATTTCAAATAAAGCAAAGTTTTCTGCCTGTTTTTTTAAATAAGAATCTTTATCCACACTCTTTTCTAATTTTTCCTGAATCTTATCCTGAATTTCTACCAGACATTCTAAAAGCATTGGATTAAAGATTCCACATTCTCCGCCTAAAATCATTTCCATTGCTTTTTTATGGGAAAACGCTGCCTTATAAACACGTTTACTCGTAAGTGCATCATATACGTCCGCTAAAGATACAACCTGCGCACTGATTGGAATGTCATCTCCTTTTAAACCATCCGGATATCCTCGTCCATCATAACGTTCATGATGCCATCTGCAGATTTCATAAGCAATCTTTACCAATTGTTCATTCTGATATAATTCCAGATTTTCCAGTACGGAAGCACCGATTAAAGTATGCGTTTTCATAATCTCAAACTCTTCTTTAGTCAACTTTCCCGGTTTATTCAAAATCTTTTCATCAATTGCAATTTTTCCAATATCATGAAGAGAAGAAGCGATTGTAATTAACTGCTGCTCTGACCAGGACAGATTATATTTATCCGTTTTTTGCTCCAGTTTTTCCAAAATCATACCCGTCAGTGTATTAATATGTAACACATGAGGTCCACTCTCGCCATTTCGAAATTCTACAATCTGGCTTAAGATACTAATCATCATGCGGTTATTTTTCTCTTTATCATAAATCTGATTTGTAACAAGAGTTGTCAGCCTGCGCTGTTTTGCATACAACTTCATTGTATTAAAGACGCGCTGATAGACAATCATGGCATCAAATGGACGACTGATATAATCGGAAACACCCAGCTCATAGGCTCTTCTAATCTGTGCATTAGAAGATTCACTCGAAATCATAATAACCGGAATATCTTCAATAAAACGGTTTTTATTCATAAATTCAAGTACTCCAAATCCATCAAGCCCGGGCATTACAATATCTAACAAAATCAAGGCAATTCCTGTACCATTTTCCTCAATTAAGCTTAAACATTCCTCACTATTTTCTGCCTCTAAAATTTCAAAATCATCTTTTAGAATTTCGGAAAGAATTGCACGGTTCATCGCAGAATCATCTACAATCAAAATCTGTTGTTTTGTCCGTTCTTCTTCCTCAAATTCTCGTACTACTCCGTCACTTCCAATTTTTCCATTTTCAGAGACAACCATATTTTTCTGATTTTTTGCTCTATACATTAAACGGTCTGCACGACAAACGGCACTTTCAATTGTCTCATCATTTGAAAGTACACCGCCAATGCTGACAGAAAGCTGAAGTTGTGCATACTCTGGAACTTTTGCATCATGAATTTTATCTCGAATCTGCTGCAATTCTTTCAAAAACTCATCTTCTTTTACGTTCGGAACAACCAGAAGAAATTCATCTCCGCCATAACGAATTAAAATATTATCCGAACCAATGCTTTTTTGAACAATCTTTCCAATCGTCTCAAGTGCAGCATCTCCCGCATTATGACCTAAAATGTCATTATACAGCTTAAAATCATCCAAATCAATCATTGCAACACCCATTGAACCTGTCATCTTTTTGATATGTTCCTCAAAATAACGACGATTATAGGCTCCTGTCAAAGCATCTTTATAAACTTTTTCATTATATCTGGCAAACTTACTTACAATCTTTTCCTGTCCCGCAACATCTATCAAGGATGTACTGTCCAAACACTTAAACATTTCCATCACATAAGGTGTCCCATCAATTTCTACATAGCGCGCTGTCACTTGATAAATATCAGAATCCATAAACTCCAGTTTTGTTTTCTGAGTTTTTCCCTCAAATGCTTTTAAAGAAACACAATTTTCACATGGACAGTTTTTATTCCAGAAATCATTACAATGACCGTCCTGGAATTTCATCCTTTCTTCCTGCTCTATCCGATGTAACACCATCTGGTCAATCAGACGCACATTTGTGAAAATCTTTTTAAACTGTCTGGTTTCCTCTTTTGCTTCCTGCATCGTCATCTTGTAATCCGGTTCCATACTTTCTTCTCCTCTACTGGTTTCTCTTAAAAACCTTATACCACCCTGACAACTGATGGCTCTTTCTTCTTTCTCTTCCTGAATTTTCTATTTATTATACTAAAATTAAAATCAATTGTCTACCAACAGAAAAAAAGAAACCTCGTAATGATAGGTTTCTGACAAAAAACATCTATCCTCACGAGATTTTTTCTTTTTAATGTCCTTTTCCTGTAATAGTCTTAAAAACTACCAAAATCAAAAAGATAACCACTTCAAGCAAGACAATTGTTCCGCCTGGTTTTATGCCAACATAATAGGAAAGCACCAGACCGGCAATCGTTGTAAACACTGCAACGCAAATCGCACCAATTAAGGTATTTTTATAACTTTTTCCCATCTGCATCCCACAGGCTATCGGAACAACCAGCATGGAAGAAACAATTAAAGCCCCCACTGTTCTTGAAGCAACAGAAACCGTCAGTGCAGTTAAAATAGTAAACATAAAATTAATCTGCCGAACCGGAACACCTGAAATTCTTGCCGCATTTTCATCAAATCCCATATAAAACAATTCTCGATAAAACAGCATTAATGTTACTAAAACTGCAACACTGATGATACAAACACCTGCCATTTCTCCTGTACTGATAGAAACAATACTTCCAAATAAAAAGCTGTTAAAATTTGCACTATTTTGTACGAAACCGGATAACACACCTGCAAGCCCGATTCCTGCTGACATGATAACCGAAATCGCCATTTCAGAATATCTTGGAATTTTTTTGCGGATTGCTTCAATTCCAAGTGCCGCTACGATACAAGTTGCACCCGCTCCAAATACCGGATTGATTCCAATCAAAAGCCCCAGTGCAACACCTGCCAAAGAGGCATGAGAAAGTGCATCTCCTATCATGGACATTCTTTTTAAAACAATGGTAATTCCAATGCATGGTGTAATCACAGCCAGTAAAATTCCAACTATGAATGCACGCTGCATAAATCCATACTGCAATATACTCATCATTCCTCTATAATCCTTCCTTCCTGTGCATTCCAAAACCGATTTGCCCCAGTATAAGGCTTCAAGCTTCCATGACTTACCATAAGAATTGTAAGCCCTTTTTCATTTCTCTTTTGCAGAACTTCACATAAAGACTGAATCGAAACACTGTCCATCCCGGTCGTCGGCTCATCTAAAATTAAAAGTTCTGGTTTTCCCACTAACGCCCTTGCAAGCATCACTCTTTGCTGTTGACCACCTGAAAGTTCTCCTATCCGGCTTGTCAAAAAAGAATCCATCTCCATCTCAGACAATGCTTCTAAAATTTTTTTCTGATATTTTTTTCCGGAAATTCCACGCTTCCAGATTGGCTCATAAAGCCCGGTTCTCATAATCTCCTCTACTGTTGCCGGAAAATTTTGATTTTTACTGATACTGTTTTGCGGTACATAACCAATTTTCATTCCTTTAAATCCACCGGAAATATCTTTTTCAAACATTTTAATACTTCCTTGTTGTGGTATCAGTTCTCTCAATAACAGCTTCAAAAATGTACTCTTTCCACTTCCGTTTTCACCTGTTAAGATTACATAGTCGCCTTGTCTGACTTCCAGATTTACGTCTTCTAAAACCGGTACATCTGCATAATGAAATGAAACATCATTTATCTCAACCATATTCATGCGGTTTCCCTCCTGTTGTCCTATCTTTCCACATTAATTTTCCAGTGCCTTTTTAATCTGCTTTAAATTTGTCCTCATAACAGAAAAATAATCTTCTCCTGCATCCATCTGTTCTTCGCTCAATCCCTCCAGTGGATTTAAAACCTCTGTTTTCGCACCAATTTCTTTCGCAATTGTATTGGCTACTTTTGGGCTTACCAGTTCTTCAAAGAAAATGGTATTGATTTCCTTTTTTTTCGCCAACTGAATAATTTCTTCCATTCTCGCAGGGTCTGGCTCAGAATCCGGCATCAGACCCTCAATTGCTATCTGGTTTAATCCATAAGCTTTGCAAAGATAACCAAATGCTTTATGTGCTACAATGATATCTTTATTGGTCACCTGGGATAATGTCTCTTCAAACTCCTGATTTAGTCCATCCAACTGCCTGCTGTATGTTTCATAATTCTTGTTATAATACTCTGCATTATCCTTGTCTGCCTCAATGAAGGCATCTTTAATATGCTCCATTTCTATCTTCGCATTTTCAGGGTCTAACCAGACATGCGGGTCATTTTCTTTTCCTTCTCTTATCAATTCCACATCCTCTGAAGCCTCTACTGTAATCAACTCAGAGTTATCCAGTGATTTTAAAATATCCTCCGCCCAGTGTTCCATTCCTGCCCCATTGTAAATAAACACATCTGCATCTTCCATATTTCGGATATCAATTGCAGAAGGCTCCCAGTCATGTGGTTCTGTTCCAGATGGAACCATATTGGTAATCTCTACTTTCTCCCCACCAATCTTCTGTGCAAAATCATACATCGTATAAAAACTGGTCATTACCTTTACTTTTCCTGAATCATTTGCTGTATTTTTTATCGCATTCTGACCACATGCTGTAGTACATCCTGCAACTATAACTGCCATAATCGAAAATAATCTTACTGTCTTTTTCATTGTTTCTCCTATCTATTCTTTTTGACATTCTTCACAATATCCATATAAAATGGTATACTTCTGATCCACCTTAAAACCGTGTTCTGCTCCGACATGCTCAATAAAATGGTCAATACATCCTCACTGAAGCAGAACGGGTTTTCCACTTCCATCTCTTTTTTGATTTTGAGCTTATCTATATTGAAATTGAAAATCATTTTCATATTATAGCAGGTATTTTTGATTCGTCAAGCTTTTTATATCAAAAAAAGACCTCTTTCGATAGATTTTCCTACCCAAAAAGGTCTCTTCTTTTCTTTCCTTTTCTTTTCAGTTTTTAATCTTCTTCAATATGATTCCGACCCTGGTCAATAATCATCCTCACATGGTCATCCGAAAGGGAATAAAATACGGATTTTCCCTCTCTACGACTTTTCACAAGTTTATTTTGTTTTAAAATCCGAAGCTGATGAGAAATGGCTGACTGTGTCATATTCAAAGCCTTTGCCAAATCACAGACACACACTTCTGCTTCAAATAAAACAAACAGAATTCGGATTCTTGTCGAATCACCAAAGACTTTAAAAAGTTCTGCCAAATCGTAAAGCTCTGTCTCTTCCGGCATCATTTCTTTTACAATTTCCAAAAGGTTTTCATGCAACTCACAGGATTCGCAAACTTCTTCTGATTTTTCTGTCATAAAACAAACGCTATCCTTTCTCTTATTGATTTTTAGCTTTTTTTATTCTATAAATTTTTTACAAACAAGGTTCTGATTGCATTTAATACGGCAATTACCATAACCCCTACATCAGCAAAAATTGCCATCCACATATTTGCAATTCCAAGCGCACCTAAAATCAGGCAGAGCACTTTAATACCAATTGCAAAGTAAATATTTTCATATACAATGCGGATACATTTTTTGGCAATCTTAATTGCTTTTGAAATTTTAAGCGGGTCATCGTCCATCAAGACAATATCTGCTGCTTCAATTGCCGCATCAGAACCAAGTGCTCCCATTGCGATTCCAATATCTGCTCTTGAAAGTACCGGAGCATCATTAATTCCATCTCCAACAAAAGCCAGTTTATCTTTTTCCTCTTTATTGGCAAGCAATTCTTCTACTTTTGCAACTTTATCCGCCGGTAAAAGTTCACTGTAAACTTCTTTAATTCCAAGTTCAGAAGCAACTGCATCTGCAACATTTTTGCGGTCTCCGGTCAACATAACGGTCTTAGTAACGCCTGCTTTTTTCAGTTCTTTAATCGCCTCTTTTGCATGTGGTTTAATCACATCAGAAATCAAAATATGTCCAGCATACTTTCCATCCAGCGCCAGATGAACGATTGTTCCAACATGACTACAGGAAACATAAGAAATTCCAAGTTTTTCCATTAACTTTTCATTTCCTGCTGCAACTGTTATTCCATCTACCTTTGCAACCACGCCATGTCCACTGATTTCTTTGATATCTGTTACACGATTTCTGTCAATTGATTTATTATAGGCTTTTTGAAGACTCTTACTGATTGGATGAGAAGAAGAACACTCTGCAAGTGCTGCATATTCTAATAATTTTGCATCTTCCACCTCGTTATGATGAATTCCGCTTACTTCAAATACGCCACGAGTCATTGTACCTGTTTTATCAAATACTACACATTTTGTCTGAGAAAGAGTTTCTAAATAATTGGAACCTTTTACAAGAACACCCTGATTGCTTGCTCCACCAATTCCCGCAAAAAAACTAAGTGGAATACTGATAACCAGTGCACACGGACAACTGATAACCAAGAAAGTCAAGGCACGATAAATCCAGTCTCCCCATTCCGGACTTGCTCCCATAAATAACATTCTCACAAGTGGAGGCAAAATAGCAAGCGCAAGTGCTCCATAGCAGACTGCCGGTGTATAATATTTTGCAAATTTAGAAATAAAGTTTTCGGATTTTGATTTTTTAGAACTTGAATTTTCTACTAAATCAAGAATCTTGGAAACAGTGGATTCCCCGAACTCTTTTGTTGTCTGGATTTTTAATACCCCTGACAGGTTGATGCATCCACTGATAACTTCTTCTCCGACAGAGATATCTCTTGGCACGCTTTCTCCTGTCAGAGCACTGGTATTTAAAGTAGATTTACCTTCTGTCACAATTCCGTCAATCGGAACTTTCTCTCCAGGCTGTACTACAATAATTGTACCGATTTCTACTTCATCCGGGTCTACCTGTTCCAGGTTTCCGTCTACTTCTACATTTGCATAATCCGGACGGATATCCATCAGCTCGCTGATATTTCTACGACTCTTTCCAACTGCATAACTCTGGAACAGTTCTCCAATCTGATAGAACAGCATAACGGCTACGCCTTCTTTATAATCGCCAAGCGCAATTGCACCAATAGTTGCTACTGCCATCAAAAAGTTTTCATCAAATACCTGTTTATTTAAGATTCCTTTCCATGCTTTTTTCAGTATATCATATCCGATTACCAGATATGGCACCATATAAAGCGCCATTTTCAGATATCCATCTACAGGAAGAAAGGAAAGGATTACGAGTAATACCGCTGCAATAATAATTCGGGTCAGCATCTTTTTTTGCTTTTTATTCATCCCCTGCTCCTCCATTTTCTTTAAAAGTCAACTTTTTTGTAAATTTTTAAAATCTCTCCCGCACCACTAAAAGCAGTTACAGAAGAGACTCTAAAAACATTAGTGAGTAACACTCTTTACTTTTGACACTCACATCTTTTTGATTGTATCTTAGAAAAAGATTTCGCAATCGTCTTCTACTTTTTTACAGTTTTTCAGAACATCCTGCATCACTGCTTTTGGTTCCTGACCATCTTCAAATTCTACAATCATCTTTAAAGCCATAAAGTTTACAGTTGCATCTTTTACTCCTGCAGTATTTTTAGCAGCTTCTTCCATTTTGTTTGCACAGTTTGCACAGTCTACATCGATTTTGTAAGTTTTTTTCATGATTTTTCTCCTTTTCTACTCACATTTGTTTATATGAGCACTTGTTCATATGTTTGTTTGACTTTATTATAGCATATTTCTTTTTCTTGTCAATACTAAATTTTTCATTGCATTTCTTTTTTTTATACACTATACTTTATCCGGAATTGAATTTACTTCTGCAAATAAAAACATCTTGGGAGGCATTTTATTTATGAAATACTTAATTATCGGCGCAGGCGGCACCGGAGGAACACTTGGATTTTATATGACAAAGGCAAAAAAAGAGGTAACTCTGATTGCCAGAAATGAACATTTAAACGTAATGAAATCAAAGGGACTTACTTTGGAAAAATTATGGAATCATGAAAAAGAAACCCTTCCGGTAAAAGCAGTTTCTATGGAAGAGTATCAGGAAAGACCCGATGTCATTTTAGTCTGTGTCAAAGGATATTCCTTAGATTCTGTCA
>ULYX01016937.1_pt1 | contig 17671 bp, 17 predicted proteins | sample 1962591 | NCBI WGS metagenome assembly ULYX01 (sample SAMEA4835874, study PRJEB28245) | human gut metagenome | biome: gut microbiome; material: fecal sample | place: Denmark | collected 2008
CACAAATATAGATGATTTGATTCTCGGACTTCTGTTTTCTGGCCGCCCGGGCAAATTAGTGGAAAGATTTGGGGAAGAAGTCAGGAGAGATAGAAGTAATTCGAGTCAATCCTTCAAAAAACAGTTACAATGAAAGATATAACCTTCTGGAGCGTCCTCAAATCCCTCCAACAATAAATAGCAATTCCATCCCCAGCCAAAGCACAGCCCCCGAAGAGAGTCTCCTTTGCCTGCGGCAAATTCCTATTTTTGTAACACTTTTGTTATACATTCTTATCCCACCTGTAAAGAAAAATAACACTTCTGTTATGGTACTTCCACAGCAAAAATATTATAATAAAATTATAGGAAATGTAGTACAGAAGATAGCATTTAAAGCACATTAAAAAAGCATTTAAATAGCGTATTATCTACACCACATTCCAAGTTCAAAAGGCAGGAGGGATTCCCTATGAAGAAAAGATTAAGTACAATTTTAGCCACATTACTCATGACAGTAACACTTATTCCATTTGCTCCAGTACATGCAAAGGCAGCATCAGCAGATGTGACCAGACAGATGGCAGGGAATCGTCAGATAAAGGATATCAGTAAGAAGATGACAGCATATACGACAGCGATGAACATAAGCGTATGGTCCACTACCAAGCCAGTAAAGATGAAGCTTAACGATAATCAGAAGTTATCCATCGCCGTATTTGTAAGATATAATTACAAAGGTGACTACAGCTATACAGCGAAGGAGCTTCGTTCCGAGACTAAGAAGCTTTTTGGTAAGAGCGCTTCTGTCAGCAAGATTAAGAGCAGCAAGAAAAATAAGAATCAGGCAATGTTCGTATGTAGCTCCGATAGTAAGTTCTATAAAGATCCATACATGTACTGTGGCGGAGACTTCGGAGATATGATTCCAGATTATAAGATTAAAAAGGTTGTACGTACTGGTAAGAATACCTACACAGTAACGACACAGAACAGATATGGAATCTACGGAGAGAAAGGCAGAACCAATATTGGAACAACAACACTGAAGCTTAAAAAGACAGCGGCAGGATATGTTGTGAAGGGCATTAGTTATCAGTATAATGGGAGATAAGTAATATAATAATTATAAATTGTAGAAGAGGAGAATGCAGTTAAGCATTCTCCTTTATTTTATTTTACAGAAAGTATTTTGCAAATACATGTGGACTGTAACTTAAAAATCAATGGGACAGTCCACTATAGGAATGTTATCGTTGAAAAACGTGATTTTTAATATTTCTAAGGAAAATTTCCAAAAAATATTTCCAATCCCCTGCCCATTCCATTTTCTATATACAAAATAGTAAAAAATTGATAACAAAGCAACAAAATGAAGTAAAGTTTTGGTGAAAAATTGAAAATATAGTCTGACTTTACTAAAAACAACTAGATTAAAACGTCGAAATTAGGCATATTTAGGAATATGACAAAAATGAAATATATGGTATACTTTATTCATTATGAAGAGCTGTATATTTTTTTGACTTTTAATAGGAAGAAGTTACAGCAGCTCCGGAATATTTTAATTTACATTTCGGATAGGAATTCTATCCAAATTATTACTTGCAGAAGAAGTATGAGAAAAACGATTATCAGATAAAGGAGAAAGACTGGATTTCGCGGGGATGGAAATTCTTTTACTTCATTTGATAATCAGCACAAGAAACAGGATTGGGGAAAGTATATGTATAAGAAAAGTGTACAGGGCTGGCTAAAGCACCTGGATTTTATGATCTTAGACGTAGTATGTCTATGGATTTCTTTTACGCTTGCATTCAATATGCGACATGGGTCGCTTGATGTACTGGCGAATTCTTTATACCGTGATATGATGTGGAGCCTCGCACTCATGGATATTGTGGTAATCTTTTTCTTTGATTCACTGAAGAATGTACTAAAACGTGGATTCTATCAGGAATTTGTTATGACGGTCAAACAGACCTGTCTCATCACCTTATGTTCCGTATTTTATTTATTTACATTTAAGGAAGCAGAGAATTATTCAAGACTTGTACTTGGGTATACAGCAGCGCTGTATTTATTACTCAGTTACGTCCTGCGCTGTCTTTGGAAGAATTGCCTCCGCAAATACTTTGGCGGAGCCGAAAAGCGTTCTCTCCTTATCGTAACCGTATCAGATATCGTTGATACCGTTATAGACAACATTAAAAATAAGAATTACGGCGATTACTTCGTTACAGGAGTATGTATCCTGGATAAAAAGGCAAAAGGCCGCGTCATCGACGGTGTAACAGTTGTAGCCGACGAAGACGACTTGGTTGAATATGTATGCCGCGAATGGGTGGACGAAGTATTTATCAACATCCCGGAAAGCGAGCCATATCCGGCAGAACTTCTTGATAAATTCATCGAGATGGGTGTTGTCGTACATATGAAGCTTGCCAAGTCCCAGAACTTACTCGGCAAGAAACAGTTCGTAGAACATCTTGGAACATACACTGTACTCACAACAAGTATTAACAGCGTAAGCCGCCGCCAGATCATCTTAAAGAGAATGATGGATATTGCAGGAGGACTTGCAGGCTGCATTATCACCGGAATCCTCTGCATCTTTGTAGGACCGGCCATCTACATCCAGTCACCGGGGCCAATCTTCTTCAAGCAGACCCGTGTCGGAAAGAACGGAAAGATGTTCCAGATGTATAAGTTCCGAAGTATGTACATGGATGCCGAAGAACGCAAAGCCGAACTCATGAAAGAAAACCGTGTGCAGGACGGCATGATGTTCAAGCTCGACTTTGACCCTCGAATCATCGGCAGCAAGAAGCTCCCAGATGGCACGATTAAAAAGGGTGTCGGAAACTTCATCCGTGACTGGAGCTTGGATGAATTCCCGCAGTTCCTTAATGTACTGAAAGGCGATATGTCCTTAGTCGGAACCCGCCCGCCAACAGTAGACGAATGGGATAAATACGAACTTCATCACCGTGCCCGCCTCGCAACCAAGCCGGGACTTACCGGAATGTGGCAGGTAAGCGGACGAAGCAACATTACAGACTTGGCACATGCATTTGATTTCGGAAATTTAAAATATGTAATGGCGTGGTGCTTTTCGGCGGTTTATTTTTTAGGGAGCGGTCTATATGAAAAATATAGATTAAGAGGAAGCGGAAAAGAATATTTATTGATTTTTGGTGCTTAAACTTCGTAAGATACTTATTACTGCAGATGTATTCACATCAGATATATGTACAGAAATAAATGCTCTGCATCAGTCGGGGAAAAAGATTCCGGAGATTATGAAACTCACAGGTCTTTCCAGAGCATCGGTGCATTCCTATCTGCCCTACACAACCATTAAATAAAGAATTGTGTAAGCAGCGGCGAGAAATAGTCGCTGCATTTTTCATAAAATAAAAGGAGCAAAATGGAAATTGTAGGATATCATAATACAGAAAGTGATATTGTAGGTGATGAATATAACGACTGGCTGGATGTAATTTCAATTACCCATAATTATATATCAAAAGAAGTTTATAAAACTTTTGAGAAAATGGTTAATAAGTTATATGAATTTTTAAAAATTTTTAAATCCGATTTACAGGGAATAGAAATTGATAAAAAGGAGAATCATGACAAATGGGTTTGTGATTTAGTAATGGTTTATGATTCATATAAAATTCATGCTGAATATGAGAGTATGGATTAAAACCATATCTTTACTTAACGTATGTATTAGAGAGACTCCGCCAGCTTGGACCATTTCCAAAGTCAGAGGAACTGGATAGCTTACTTCCATGGGCAGAAGAACTGCCAGAAGAAATAGAGACAAAAACTAAACCGAAAAAATAAAATTTTGAGCCGTCCAGAGGGACGGCTTTTTTAGTCAAGGTACGGATGATTACCTGCTTACGTTTGATCAGAGTTCCGGAAGCAATAGAGAAGAAAATAGGAAAGCAGAGATAAATCCCTGCTTTATTGCCTATAAGTGATTAGATTAACATGGATATATTAAAAGGTTTCTTGTAAAATAGGGGATGCTTTCCTGCTGCTTTATTGATCCGCCACTTGTAGTACGCAGGCACAATAGCCGGGTTCGGGTTGATAGCAGTGGATGATAAGATTCTTGCCTATCTCGGGACTGTAATCATGGAGTGTGTGCTTTGTACCGTTTAATGCTATATCTGCATACGATACAAGCCACTTTTTATCACCATTGGGAAATACCTTGTAAAAAGAGCGGTTAAGCATTTCTTCCACGGGAACCCCTTCCACATTCGCCATTTCCGCATTGCAGTAGCGAAAAATGAAATCCACGCCGTGGCCGTCCTCATTAAAGACAAGTTCTATCACGCAGAATGCCAGAGGCATATTGTCCAACAGGCTACATTTTTCCAACATACTCAGGGGGCGGTGTTTCGTGTTTGTCAACCCTATTTCAGCACTCAAACGGCGATGGCTGCTCATATCGCGCTTGCGCCCTTGAAAAGTGCGGCCATCCGACATGGTATAAACGCCATCGTTGCTGATATTTACAATGTGGCTGCGGCATACGACAATCCCCTTGCTGATGCTCAAAAAATTCTTCTCCGGCAAAGTAGATAGAATACTATGTACCGGTACGAACAGTGCAAATTCCGCACCGTCCGTGCGTTGAATGACTGTTTTGCGGTCTTTGCGGTAAATGTATAGGATGTTTTCTGCACAAAGGTCATGCTTTTGAAACCATGCGTTCAAGTTGATCATAGAGATACTCCTCGTATAATAAGTTTGTAAGCAAGATAAATCACTTACAGAATGCTTTTTGAGTTGATGTAGCTAGTATAACATATCTTGACAGTAAGCACAATTTATTTGTTAAAGCTCATTGATGTATGATGTTTATACACTTTTTTATACAAAATATCTTCAAAAAGCCAATTTTTTGTAAAGTTTCACGCATAAAGCGTTGACTTTTAAACATAAACAATATATGATAAGTATGTCAATCGGATTGATGCTTGTGAAAGGAAGTATTGCAGATCGAGCACTTCTGGAAGCTTGCCGCAGGCATCTAGTAGTACACCTGGTATATGCTATGCCTCCTTTTCCAGCATTTATGGAATGAACAGAGAAGTTCCATATGCGGTGGAAGACCAGGTGGATAACTCAGTCATCCTGTATATCGCATTAAGATTGGTATAATAACAAGACTCCCACATGATTTATATTAAGCATATTTCATGGGGAGTCATTTTTATGTATGCGTTCCAATTACATAAGCATAGAAGAAAAATTTCGTTATTTTTCAGATTGTGTAGTAGCTTCTTCAGAAACAGAATCTTTCTTCTTTCTGGATTTACCAGAAATCATTTTATGACCGGAGTAGATAGCCATAATCATACAGAGAAGAGAGCTGCAAGCAAAATATTTGTGAGCCGTTTTCATGTTTTTATAGCCGGTATAAAAGGTTCCGATCATGGCTGCGAATGCTCCAAGTGACCAATATTTATGTGCTTTCATTTGAATATACCTCCTGCGTTTTTTTATATAATACCTCTTTTTGGAAAGTATGAAAACAGGAAATTTATGGTTTTGCCGGTACAAATGCGAAAGATATGTATTATGAAGTGCTGGCTGACCATGTGCATTATTTTAAAGAAGATGAGAAAGGGTGGCGGTAATGTGTAAAGCGATGGAAGATATGAGAAATGAAGCGGCAAAAATGAAAGCAGTCCATATTTAATGTGTTTTCATAAAAATCTTACTGTGATAAACTTATAGAAAAATGGAAGAAAACGATGGAGGATAAATCAATGTTTGACACAATTCATCATATTGCAATCATAGGAAGCGATTATGATAAATCAAAACATTTTTATGTTGATTTACTGGGCTTTGAAATAATCCGAGAAAATTATCGAAAGGAACGGGATGATTATAAAATAGATTTAGCCTGCGGAGAGCAGGAGATTGAGCTATTTATTATAAAAGATGCTCCGGCCCGTGTGAATTATCCGGAAGCACTCGGCTTGAGACATCTGGCATTTAAGGTAAAAAGCGTTGCTGATACAGTTAAAGAACTTAATGCAAAGGGAATAGCAACAGAATCGGTACGCTTAGATGATTATACTGGAAAGAAAATGACATTTTTCCATGATCCAGATGGTTTGCCATTAGAAATTCATGAATGATTAGTTGTAATTTACCGAGTGATAGATTGTCGGTCAAAGATAAGTGAAACTATTTACGTTTTTGACTTGTTAGAAACAGAAATATTTATGGAGCTCTTGACTTTTCTTTCTTTCTTTCTTACAATGAGAAAGAAAGAAGAAAGAAACGAGAAAGGAAGGATCAGACGATGTTAGCATTCGAAAACCAGAATATCGAATTTAAGCAAGAGTATGTCCCTGACATCCGAAAGGAAGTGATGGGATTTGCAAATGCAGAGGGCGGCACAGTTTATGTCGGTGTACGAAAAGATGGAGTAGTTCTGGGTATTAGTGATCCGGATGGTGTGATGCTCCAAATCGTGAATTCTTTGAAGGATTCGCTGGCACCAGACATAATGCCATTTGTTAGAGTCAACACGGTTGAAATAGAAGAAAAGCAAGTTATCGAAATAGATGTAACAACAGGAACGAATCGACCGTACTATCTTCGTGAAAAAGGCCTGAAGCCTGGTGGAGTGTACGTAAGAAAAGGAAGTTCTACACAGCCAATGACGGAAGAGGGAATCCGGGAGATGATTATTCAAAACAGTGGTAGATCTTTTGAACTGTGCCGAAGTATGAATCAGGAATTGACGTTTCATACTCTCCAAACAGAGATGCAGAGAAGGTCTATCGAAATCGGGCCATCGCAAATGCGGACCCTCAAGCTGATTGGTGAAGATGGCTTATATACAAATCTTGCATTGCTGCTATCAGACCAGTGTGAAACAACAACGAAGGTTGCGCTCTTTCAAGGAACAGATAAGGAATTATTCCGAGACAGAAAGGAATTTAAGGGCTCTATATTAAAGCAGCTTGAAGATATTTACCAGTTTATTGATTTAGTCAATAAAACGAAAGCAACATTTTCAGGGCTGGATCGAACTGATAGAAGAGATTACCCGGAGGAAGCAGTAAGAGAGGCTTTACTGAACAGCATCGTTCATCGTGATTACTCTTTTAGTGGAAGCAATCTGGTCAATGTCTATGAGGACAGAATCGAATTTGTTTCTCTTGGAGGTCTTGTATCAGGTTTGGAGCTGAAATCTATTTTTCTTGGTGTTTCACAATCGAGAAATCCGAACCTTGCGGCTGTTTTCTACCGCATGAGATTGATTGAGAGTTATGGTACAGGAATTGGAAAAATTGAGCGTGCGTATAAAGGTTGTCCATTCCAGCCAGAGTTTGAAACAGCAAAGGGCGTTTTTCGGGTGACACTTCCGAATCGAAATGAAGAGCAAGAAGCTGAGGTACAAGAAATAGAGAACGCGAACAACGATATTTCACTGGATGAGCAGAAGAGTCTAATCGTTCAGTATGCACGGGAGAATGGTAGCATAACAAGAAAAGAAGTCGAAGATTTGATTGGCGCAGGAACAACAAAGGCATTCCGATTGCTTAAAGAGCTTTGCGAAGTTGATAAACTTGAGCAAAAAGGAAGTGGAAAGTTGAGTACCTACGTTATCAAATAAATATCAATGTATGGCGATTATCCGTGATGATTTTAAGATGGATCCTTATGCCAATGCTTTATATCTTTTCTGCGGAAGAAAAGCGGACAGGCTGAAAGCTTTATATTTCGACCAGACCGGTTTTGTCCTATTATACAAAGTCCTTGACAGTGGGCGTTTTCAATGGCCCCGCAATGCTTCTGAAGTAAGGACACTGACCCGGCAGGAATACAGGTGGCTTTTAGAAGGCCTTTCTGTCTCACTGCCTAAGGCAATCAGAAAAACAAAGAAAAAAGAGTTTTAGGATATATCAGAAAGAATAAAAAGAACTGCCTTGCTGTTTCCTCTTTTTTTCCATATAATAAGAGTAATAAAAAGAAGAAGGGAGGATACCATATGGCACAGGTAAGCCCAGAGACAATGATAGAACTACTGCAGGCAGTTAATAAAACGCAGTCTGCTCAGATTGATGAACAGACTAAGACAATCAAAGACTTACGTGAACTCGTTGTACAGCTACGTGGAATTATCGCTAATTTGGAAGAGACTGTCCGTGAATTCCAGAGAAAGCTTTTTGGCAGTTCCAGTGAGGTTCTTCCTTCGGAAGAAGAAGAGACGGAAGAAGATGCTGACAGTGAAAACCTAGAAAAGAAAGAGGCTACAGTAACTTCCCATAGACGGAAATATCAGAGGCGGACATTCAGAAAAGAATTATATAAGAATATACCTGAAGCCGGTCTATGAACAGCTGCACAGATATTTGCTGCAGGCTATGTATCTGCATGCAGATGAGGCTTCCTGCCAGGTGCTGAAAGAGGAAGGGAAAAAGGCCACTGCCCGTTCTTATATGTGAATCTATCTGACAGGGAGAACGGAAGAACGCCAGATTGTCCTCTATGAATATCAGCTGGGAAGGAAAGGGGAATATCCGAAAGAGTTCCTGGAAGGCTTTTCGGGCTATCTTTACTGTGACGGATACATTATTGCTATATATGCCGGACAACAAAGATTCGCCCGCAGGCATAGAGGCATTAATGCCATGGAGTGATTTTGTAAAAGAAAGATGCACAGGTGGTGTGAACAGAAAAATGAATTACCAGAAAACAGAGGAAGGATTCCTGTTTAGCTGAATGCTTTCTGTGGAATTTTTATGCGGTTTGTTGAGTATCGCTTACAAATAAGGAGAATAAGATATGCAAAAAAGAAAAAATATAGATATGCTGAGATTTTATGGAGGAGATGTTAGAGAGAGGACAGATGATGGAGTCTTAATAGATACTTGCAAAGATGATTTATGGAGCGATAAGACTGCGTATCGTACATTAAATGCATTGCTTTTTGATGGATATGAAAATGAAAAAGAGCGTATTTTTAAGGAAGGGAATAAATTAAACCCTGTATTTGTTAGACGTTTAAAGGATACAATTAAAATTTACACAGGTATTTTTAAACTTATGTGTATGGAAAAACAAAAGAAGGTATCCTCATTTAGAGCAAGACGGGTGGATAGAAAAAATTCTTTAAATGCATATGAGAAAGGGTGTACGCAATCTTTTGTTTCTTGTTCAAAAGGGGGATACGGAACGCAATTTGCTAATAAAAATCAGGTAATACTTTTAGAAGTGGAAGTTTCAGGAGAAAGCCCTTATATAGATTTTCAACAGAAACTAACGGAAGATGAGTATATTTATTATAATGAACAAGAGATTTTATTTCCTCCATTTCTTCCTTTAAAAATAGAAGAGTTGGCATTAACAAAGGGAGAAAAGAAAATGATTAAAGATATGCATAATAATCCACCAGTAGGTAAATATCTTATACAACCAGGAAGTTTTCCTGATTATAGAGAAATAATAAAATCCTCAAAAGAAGAGTTGTATCAAAGAATATTACAAGGGAAGGAAGAGGCATCGTTATGTCTGGAGAAAATGAATGCAGGGGATTGGTGCAGCGATTATCGAAGCTATGAGAACTGGAAAAAAGATTTTCAGGATTATTTGAAACTTTTATATTCTGATTTATGGTATGAGAATGGTGATATTAAAGAAGATTAATAACTGGAGAAGATGCAAATGAACGATAATATGGATGTAAAGACATGGAAAGCATATTGTGAATTGTATGAAAAAATTGGAAAGAAAATAGATCAAAATATAATGCAGGTTTTTGATAATGGAATAAAATGTTTTTCTTCATATTTATGTCATGCAAATCCGGAATATGTTTATAGTACAACATATTTACAACAATTTAATGAGGAATTCTGGAAGTTTATAGAAGCTTTTTATGAAAAGTATAAGATTGTGGATGGGTTATTTAGTATAGGAGAGGAATATCCTAATGTGTCTATAAAAATTGATAAATATTGGTTGCTAGAAACAGATGAAAAAGGAGAAAGCAATAGGAGAACCCTAAGCGGTCCTGATTTGATATGTGACGATAAGATAAAAATAGAGTGTGCTGTTCTTTATAATATGAGAAGATATATTTCTCGGCAAATATATGAAATGAAAAATATAGATAGTAGATTAAAAGAAATTCGGAAAGAATTAAAGTTGTTTTTGGACAAATATTCATCTAAAAAATCCGAAGGAGATTAGTAAAAACAAATGAAATCAAAAGATAATATGGGATATAGAGAATATTTATTATCAGATGAGAATATATATTTATCTATTTATTCACTAAATTCATATGTGTTCGAATACGATTTACTGGATGCAAATGATCGTGAATTGTATCATTCTTTACAAGATAAATTTGATAAAAAAGTCATTAATAAAGTGATTTTAAAGGTAAGAAAAAGAATTGAAGAATTGTTGAATAAGGATGAAGAATTTATTGAAGTAAAAGTATATTTTAAGCCTAAAAAAATGTCTAAGGATGGTCTCGAGTTTAGGCCGCTACATACTACCGATTTAATTACACAAATAGCTATTGTGGCTATGCTTCATTTATTTGTTTATGAAATACCAGAAAAGAAAGATTATAAATTGTTGCTTTCTAATCTAAGTAGATTAATTCCTTCTGATTTTTACGGGAACAGGGTATCAACAAAACCGGAATGTTTATTTAAATCGTGGAAGAAGCAATATCAAAAATATAATCAAAATAGCAATGATGCATTAAAAAAGTATCATACATCATTAGAGTATAAATATGAGGTCACACTTGATCTTGAAAACTTTTTTCCGACAATTAATCCTATTATTATATATCACTATATTGTTAAAAATTTGCCAGCACACTTGAAAAAAGAAGATATGAACCTTATGAAAAGGCTGCTAAGAAAATTGTTGTTTTGCAAGCTTGTGACACAACTTGATGAAAAGATGTTGAAGCAATATTATAAAGCTTTTAAATCACAAACAAATAATAAAGAAACTGTAAAAAAAAGTAAAGATATAAATGTATGCGGAAATATAAAGCAGTGTGAATTTGCAAGAGGAATTGCTCAAGGATTACCTCAATCTTATTTTCTTGGAAATATATATATGATAATTGTTTCTAGAATTTTTAGAAATGAGTTTTCTGGAGCGAGTTATTTTTATGTAGATGATTCTGTTATTTTTACTAATGATGTAATAGAAACAGAATTTAAAGAGCAATTAAAAGAAATTAATAAACAGATTGAGGCAAAAGAAAGAGAAATTTTACAAAAGCATAGTGAGGAGAATTTAAAAATTTATCCTTGTAAAACTAAAGAGTTTTATGAGAGTTATCTTTATGGGGTACATGTACATTTAGAGGAAAAAAGTGCTTATACTCGACTGGATAGTCTTGATGAGGGGGAGGTATATTTAAAGAGCATAAGCAGACAAATGTCTCAGGCAGGAAGTGATTTTTTTAAAATGCATTCGGATGAAGAGAATAAAAACCTTGAAAAGAAATTTGCTGTATTATCTGAACAAGTTAAGATAAAAAGTGAGCAGTTAGAGAAAAGTGAAGAACCGAATGATTCAAATGTTACAAAAAAATTTAAGGATAGACTTACGAGATATTATAAATTTTTTGAATATAGGAAGCAAAAATTAGCAGCAATGCGCCAACCAGAAAATAAATCTACAAAGGCTTATAAAGAGGAATTAAAAGAGATTATTTATGGAAAAGAATTGCTGAAAGGAAATAATAAAATTTTGGAAAAAATTCAAACTAAAAAGAGGTTGTCTAAAAAAGAAAGCAAAACGGTGTTGGAATGTTTTGTGAAATCTTATAGTGCTGATATATGGACTGCGGCAGTGGGTATGTATCAAATATTTGCAGATAAACATGAAATAATTAAGTTAAGGAACTATGTAGTTCAAATTGATGAGTTATGTTTTGGAGAGAGGCAGACAGATTTTTCTTATTTGGAACAAACATATAGAGAATTAATAAAGAGGGAGGAAGGGATATCTGAGGAGTATTTAAGAATTCTTTATGATGATCCCTATAAAAGCTTAAAACAATTAGTTCAAATTAAACTAAAACTTTATGCTAATAAACATTATGAAGTTATAGATAATTTTTGTAAAGATTTTCAGAAAATGCAAAATGAAGATATTTTAAAATTTTTATTGGATAATGAGAATGGATTATTCAATAAGATGAAAGTTGTTTGTGCGAACACACAAAGAACACTTAGAATGGTTATGAATGCTATTTACTCATATTTGTTTAATGTTGAGATTTCAGATCAGCCAATTTTAGCAAAGAATAGTAAAAAAGGGTTAACCTATGGGGAACTTAGAATTTTATCATTTCTACGCAATCCATTATTTAATATAGAAGAATTTCAAAAAAGAGAAATATTATTGGATAATGGTCAAAATGAACATACTGTAGATTATTCAATTATGAGAGTTATAGAAATTTTTTATTCTTTTGTGAAAGAGCCAGTACGAATTGATAACCTGATAGTTACACATAAGTATATTTGTGATGTCTGGAAAAATGGGTCTAAACATTTGTATTTCTATACTTTACATAATCAAGAACATGCAATTGTATTAATACAAAATATAGTGAAGTTAATCAACACAATTGATTTTTTGAAGATATCTTCAATTGATTATTATATATTATTTCTTGCTTGCTATTTACATGATATATCCATGGTGAAGATACCTGCTTGTGACAGCTTTCTTTTGGATACAGATAAGGCAGATGAATTAGCAAAAACATTATTAGATAGTTATAATGAAGAATTTAATAAAGCAAATTTAACGAAAAATGTGCAGGGGAATGACATTGATATTTTAAGTGTAAAAAAATATATGTTGGATAGTTATAGAAAAATAGATAATTATTTTGAGGAAGCTGTTCGTAGTAAACATGCAAATGATAGTGCAGCAGAAATACGGAAACGCTCAGAATTAAATTATTTGGATACATCAATGCGAGAATTAGTAGCAGAAGTTTCAGAGGCACACGGTGCAGATGAGAGAGATATTTATGGTATAAAATCTGTAGCGTCGAAACAGCTTATAAGTATAAAATTTGATAAAATACTTCTTCGTCTTGCAGATTTATTAGATATGAGCAGTTATAGAGTATCAAAGCCGATATTATATCATAATGTGGAACAAATGTCAGAGGAATCGGCCTTCCACTGGATTTCACATTTATTGACAAAAGGATATAGTCTCCGAACAGAGTATGAGATTACTGATAATGCTCATGTCTTGGCTCCGAAAAATATAATTGAAAAATTAGTTTTGGAAATTCCTGTAAACATATCTCAGATGTCTGCGCTCACCTGTGGTAGGACATGTAAGAAAGTGGGGATTGATAGAAATAGATTATCTCAACAAGGAATAGTTTTGGTTTGTGGTCAAGAGTGCAAAGATAATGGAAATCAAGAAAGAAATTGCAATTTTTTATGTAAGTGGTTTTGCGTGAAAAATGAGAATCTCATTAAAGAACTTGCAGCATTGAAAGAATATTTGAATCGAAATAAGAATAATTATTTTAAAAGTGCTATTGAAATTAGGATTAAATGTAATGATAGGACCAGTTTAGACGCTAGACAATTTGAAATATTGAATGAATATATAGGTAAAATGTAGCAGTAGAAAGATTGAAAATGAACGAAATACATTTTTGTACTTAGAAATTTTGCCAATGGAAATAATGCAATATGAGGAAAATACCAATCGGAGCAACATGTGTTACTTTTCGATAGTATACCAATAGAATTTATGATAATATTATTGATATATATAAATTAATAGACAAAACACATAGAGACATCTTCCAACCTAAAAATTTGAACAACTAATAAAATCAAAATAATCGAATAGACAATATGACGAATAGTAGGTGATTATACGTGGATATTGCAAAACAAATTATAGATCAAAGGGTATATAAGATTTTGGCGGATAATCCAGATTTGTTTTCTGCGGATGATGCTGAACACAAACGATCAAAGGCTTTTTTATTACTGGGAGTGGCCTCTTATTTGGATATAGATATTGCAGAAGCTATCAGACATTGAAAGAGCATCCGAATATTGATTTTTCGCAGGTTTATATTTTAGTGAGATTATATGAAGTGAATGATGATGAAAATATTGTAAAGGATATTACTTATGCTACGAATAGTCAGAATCCCATAGATTTTAGAGATTTGAAATCAAATGATTCTATACAGATTTTGCTTGAAACTAGTGCTGCTGATTTAGTCAATATTTTCTTGCATATATGATGGATTATCAGGGATTAAAAGCAGCCATTATTGAGATGCTCTCAGGAGCAGACATCAGAATAAATATAGCAACATTTAAGAATGATATAGTAAGTATGAAAACAAAAGATGATGTACTGACTTATTTAATTCATCTTGGCTATTTAGGATATAATCAGGAACGGAGGACAGCCTTTGTTCCTAATGAGGAAATACGTCAGGAATTGATCACGGCAGTTGAGAGTAAGAGCTGGAATGAGATGCTTATTTTTCAACAGACATCAGAAGAGATTCTTAATGCTACCTTAGATATGGATACGGAAGAAGTGGCAGATTAAATTGAAAAGATTCATTCGGAATATGCATCGGTCATTCAGTATAATGACGAGAATTCTTTAAGTAGTGTACTTGCCATTGCTTATTTGAGTGCCATGCAGTACTATTTTAAGCCGATTCAGGAACTACCAACAGGAAGAGGCGAAGAGGCTTTGCAGACTTCGTATTTCTTCCTAAGCCAGAGTATAGGAACGATTATCCTGCACTTGTCGTTGAATTGAAGTGGAATAAAAGTGCGAAGAGTGCATTACAGCAGATAAAAGATAGAAAATATCCAGCTTCAATAGAACAGTATACAGGTGATATTTTATTAGTTGGAATTAATTATGATAAAAAGACGAAGAAACATGAATGTGTGATAGAACAGTATGAGAAATAGTGGTCTGTAGTTCTTGCATATTCATTAATAGGACATTGCTTTTTCGCTTATTATGGGTTATAATATAGTTCGTCTTTTGCAATTTAACACATTAAATCGTAATAGGTTAAAGAGGCGAAATAAAGATTCATACAGACAGGAAGATAAAATTACATATAGATTTACAGTAAGTATGTTTCTGAAAAGGTTACGATTTGTATAGAATGTAATTGTTTTGTTGACAGTAGAGAATCTGACAGAATGGGAGAAAAGTGATGAAAGAAGAAAAGAAACTGAATTTACCGCAGTCATTGTTACTGCTTGTATTGATAATTTTTTCGGTTGCAGTTTGTATTCGTTTAAAGACTGGCGGACCGATGATCGGCTTATTTGCAAGCTGGATTTTTATTTATCTTGTTTGCAAGATTGTTCGTATTCCATATGATAATGTTGTTGCGGGCGCATATGATGCGATTCGTATGGTCGTTCCGACACTTTGTCTGCTTATGGCGATTGGTGTTATGATTGGTACCTGGTTACAGAGCGGTACGATCGCGACAATTATTGCCTGGGGGCTTAAGATGATTAACCCGGCATGGTTACTGCCGCTTACATTATTATTCTGTTCTGTACTTAGTGTTGTAACAGGAACTTCTTATGGTTCTGTTGGAAGTGCTGGTGTTGCAATGATGGCAATCGGCAATGCGATGGGAATTAATTCTGGTATGGTTGCCGGAGCAGTTATCTGTGGTGCAATGTTTGGTGATAAGTTAAGCCCGCTTTCTGATACAACAAACTTAGCTCCAGCTGTCGCAGGTGCAAAGTTAGGTGATCATATCCGTGCCATGTTTTGGACAACGATTCCTACATATATCATTACATTAATTATCTTTACTGTTTTAGGAATCCAGCAGACAAGTGGTGGTTATACAGCAGGAGATATTTCAAACTATATTACAGAATTAAATGGAGAATTCCATCTTGGAGCGGTAACATTAATTCCTGCAATCTTAATTATCGTGCTTTTACTTTGTAAGGTAAATGCAATCTCTGCACTTGGAATTTCAAGTTTTGCAGCAGGAGCAGTTTCATTTTTTGTACAGCATGCGACATTACAGAGTATTATTCAGACTGCATATAGTGGATATACAACTACAATTGAGGAAGGGGTACTTCAGTCCATCTTAAATCGTGGTGGTATGGGAAGTATGTTACAGTACGTTGCCATCATCAGTTTTGCTGTTGGTATGGGCGGTATGCTTGAAAAACTCGGCGTATTAGAGCACATTTTAAATGCGGTTGTAAAGCGTATTAACAGTGATGGTTCTATGATTTTAGTTACTTTAATTGTTGGCTATATCACAAGTTTGATCAGCTGTTCCCAGCCAATGTCTCATGTACTGACAGGCCGCTTAATGGCACCAGTATTTAAAGAAAGAAAAGTGGCACCGGAAATCCTTTCCCGCTGTCTCGAAGATTCAGGAACAATGGCAGGCCCAATGATTCCATGGCATGGCTATGGCGTATATATGGCAGGAACACTTGGTGTAGCCTGGGCTGCATTCTTCCCATATTTGTTCTTGCTGTATTTAACACCAATTTTCAGTATTATTTATGGATTTACTGGAATATCTATTAAGCATGTTTCTGGGGAAGAAGTAGCGGAGTAGTGTTCTGATAATTTTATATATAGTTAGCAATTGAAAATGTAGGGAAAGCATAATATAAATTAAGATAAAAGATATAAAATACAAAATAGAGAAGGATACAATAAAATGAAAACAAAACTTGTTCTTTTAGGTACAGGCACACCTAATGCCTGCCCGAATGCAAATGGTCCGTCTTCCGCAGTAGTTGTAGGAGACAGGGCATATATTGTAGACTTTGGGCCGGGAGTAGTCAGACAGGCTTCCGCAGCTTACTTTAATGGAATTGATGCGTTAAGACCAGATCTTTTAACAGTGGCATTCTGTACACATCTGCATACAGACCACACTGCCGGATATCCAGACCTCATTTTTACCCCGTGGGTATTAGAGCGTCCGGTTCCACTCAAAGTATTTGGCCCTAAGGGAATGCAGCATATGACAGATCATATCTTAAAAGCCTATGAGACTGATATTGATTTCCGAATTAACGGATTTGAAAAGGCAAATGAATCGGGATACCGAGTGGAAGTTACAGAAATTGAGTCTGGAATTATTTATAAAGATGACCGTGTAACAGTAGAGGCATTTCCTGTAAGTCACGGAACTTTAGAATGTTATGGATACAAGTTTATAACACCGGATAAAACTATTGTGATTACAGGCGATACAGCCCCACTTGATATCGTGGCAGAAAAAGCCAAAGACTGCGACATTCTTCTTCACGAAGTAGAATATGCCGCCGGAATATCCTGTCGTGAACCAAAATGGCAGAAATATCACCGTGAGGTGCATACATTAAGCACAGACCTCGCCCAGGTTGCAAAAAAAGCCAATCCAAAGCTTCTCGTAACCTACCACCGTATTTATCATATGAATATTCAGGATAACCGTAAGAATCTTGCAGCGGAAATGGCATGGAGGGATGAAGCTATTCTTGACGAGATACGAGAGGCTGGCTATGAAGGTTATGTGGTTAATGGCAAAGATTTGGATGTATTCTGATTTGCGCAGGCAAAGGAGACGCTCTCAGTAAATAAA
>ULYX01010230.1_pt1 | contig 17619 bp, 11 predicted proteins | sample 1962591 | NCBI WGS metagenome assembly ULYX01 (sample SAMEA4835874, study PRJEB28245) | human gut metagenome | biome: gut microbiome; material: fecal sample | place: Denmark | collected 2008
GGGAAGGAGTGGCGAGGATGTTCGGCATCAACCGCTACCGCAGCGCCGAGGAGTTGGCTGATATGGCTATGAGGGACTTGATAAACGGAGTGAAGCCGACATCGAGGACTTTCACATTCGACAATTTTTATAAAGACACCAAAGCGGTGTTTGAAGGCACGGAAAGACCGAAAGGAAAACCGGACTATACATCATATTCAGGCTCCGAGTATTGGTACGGAGAAGACAAGGGCGGCAAGTATGTTGTCAGAGGCAGCGACCATTGGAGCGGAGAGTTTAAGGTAAAGGATGGTGAACGGACAAATGTCGGCAGAAATCATTATTCCGAGATAACGGAGGACGGAATGCTGCCTATAGGAGCGCAGGGAAGTCTGAAATTCGGTTGGGAGAAGGGATTGTCAAAGCCTGTCGGCAGCGGCATATCTGCGGCAATTGACAGGCGAGGCAGTGGTGACAGTAACAACATAGCAAGTTGTTACTGGTATATTGACAATGCCAAGGAAAAAGACAATAAAGGTTTTACATACGGAAAAGCATATCTGTCTGAATTTGAGGACAAGGAGAGACGACGCGACATTCCGGGTGATGATTGGCGTGACATACAAGGTCTTGAAGGTGGGACGAGGACGATGGTTGTTAAGAAAGCAAATGATAGATTCAATGAGGAACTTGAAATGCAAGTAAAAGGAGAACTTGAAGAAGGGCACGTCTACAAATTAGGTATGCCGTCAGAGATATTGCTTTCTACGGGAGTGCCGAATCTGCCGATAGAGTTAAGTGCCAAACAACTTTCTAAAAAAGCCGCTAACAGAGGGCATAGGTTCGATGTAAAAGACATCGCCAATTTACCACAAGCCATCCAGGCCCCAATTGCAGTTTTTGAATACGGGAATAAAGACAAGTCTCAAAATCTAATAGTTGAAATAGAACGAGACGGCAAGAAGTTTGTCGTAGGCATTCATTTCAACCAGAACAGAAGGGGGATTGTCGTAAACGATATTCGAGGGCTTTTCAACAAAGATAGTCACGAGTGGCTGAATTGGATTTCGCAGGGAAAACTCTTATATGCAGACAAAGAAAAAATCCAAGCATTGATAGATAAACAGCGAACGAATCTCGCTGAGGTTAACTATCTCAACTTGGATGATGTGGCAAAGAAAGTGAAAGATTTTGAGAATCCAAAACTTTTTGGCGAAGAAATTATTGATGACGGCAAAAAAGGGTCAGATTCAATCGAGCGCTCCGTCAGAGAGAATCCCAAAAACGAGGATAAGCCACGCTTCAGCAGAAAGCCGGGCGAGAGCATCTTCGACTATGCGTCACGTGTGTCGGAGGACGTGGATAGAAGCGTGAGAGAAAGAGTAAGCGCACGGGACGAGTATGAGAAGAAGGTCAAGAGCAAAGGCTTCCAAACGAAGGAGGCGTTGCAGAACAGTATGCTCGGACTGCAGGAGTTTATGTATGCAATAGACCACGCATCGGGCAACAAGCGGTACATAGAGGACATTCCCGACTTTGAGAATCCGATACTCGGAGAGAACCGCCTGTCGTCGGTGAACAAGGAGGAGATGCACCAAGTTGCCAAGACGCAATTCAAGCCGTTGATGTCGGCAGTGGCTAAACTGAGCGGCAACGGCAAGGAGAGCGGAGAGTTGTACGACTATATGTTCGCCAAGCACGGACTTGAGCGTGATGCCGTGATGCGGCAGAGAGAGGCTCAGAAAGAGTTTGACAAGTACCAAAAGGCAAATCCCAAGGGTACTAAAACGATTGGAGATTTCGTTGCAAGCCTTGAAGGCAAAGACTATGCAGGACTTACGGCATTGACGGCAGAAGACGGCAGGGTGAAGTCGATACGATCGCAGATAGACGCTATAGACGAGCAGATGAAGGCTACAGACGACCAATTGTTGCTCCGTAAACTCGGTGGTCAGAAGAAGCGGTTGAAGGTGGATTTGCTCAACGCCGCAAGGGATGCCGCCGATGATATTCGCAAGACTTTTGAAAACAATCCGAGCCATGACCGGTCAGACATAAATGAATTGTGGAAGCGGGTAAACGAGGTGAACGGCAACACACTGAGGAAGTTGTATGAGAGCGGTATGCTCACGAAGGAGGCATACAACGACATCAGCAGTATGTACACGAATTATATCCCTATGAGGGGATTTGACCAAACGACAAGCGCGGATGCCTACGCTTATCTGACGCACGGCGACAGCGCAGAGCCGAGAAATACTTAAAACAGCGCTGTACTCGGCTGATTTGTATGCTAAGAACCAAAAATCCAAGCGTCCGTTCAATTGGGTAATTATCAAAACAAAAGGCCACGATGGTAAAAACAAACTTGTCCTCTTGGAAGTTAACGACAACAAGGACAATGTGGAAATTGTGCATTGGCACTATCTTGATGACCGAGGCCTTGAAAAAATAAAAAAGCAAGCCGAACGTGAGGGCGGGCAACTCCTCATACTGCCATCCGAAAAAGAAGAGGCTGGCGCCCTTTCCAGCCGTACATCCGACTTGCCTGCTGACAAAGCTAGTAAAAAGACAGAGAAGAAGCAAAAGAAGCAGAGCGTTTTTGACAAGGCTAAGGAGATTGCCGACAAGGAGGAGAAGAAACGCAAGGCTGAGGCTGAGGACGACTTAGTTCTCGGTCAAGCGACAAGAGCCGTGGGTAAGGAAAAGAAGGTCAACCTGTTCAAATATACGGCTTCAGAAAAGTCCGACCGTAAGGCACTGAGAGGATGATAGACGTTGATATGAAACTCCACACGAAGGACTTCGGTGGCAAGTTCTCATACCCCGATGCGGAGACGGACACACGGACAGACGGCATGCAGCGGTTTCTGCGGACAGCAGGCGGAGAGGTGTACGGCTTGGTGAAGGACGGACGCATATACCTTGACCCAAAGGTGGCGACATTGGAGACTGCGGTACACGAATACACGCATCTGTGGGGGCGATATGCTGAGACGCAAGGATTCCGAGCAATGGAGCCACACGGTGAAGGAACTGAAGGAATTGGCTGAATTGGATTTCTCAAAACAAACTTCTTTATGCAGACAAAGAAAAAATCCAAGCGTTGATAGATAAACAGCAAACCAATCTCGCTGACGTTAACTATCTCAACTTGGATCATGTGGCAAAGAAAGTGAAAGATTTTGAAGATCCCAAGCTTTTTGATGGGAAAATTTAAGAAGTAGACAAAAAAGGTTCAGAACGTTACGTGCTTCGTAACACCGATGGTGTTAACAACACTCCCGAAGGAGCGCACAATCCCGATTCTGAACCGAGCGTAAAGGTAGAGGATAAATCCGAATCGCCAAAACTTTTTGGCGAAGAAATTATTGATGACGGCAAAAAGGGTTCAGATTCAATCGACCGCTCCGTCAGAGAGAATCCTAAAAGCGAGGAGCCACGCTTCAGCAGAAAGCCGGGCGAGAGCATTTTCGACTATGCGTCACGTGTGTCGGAGGACGTGGATAGAAGCGTGCGTGAGGGGCGCTGAGTGCGATTTTCCCAGGGAGGACGATGCTCGGAAGCCATTCTATGCTTTTGGGCGCGAATCGAAGGGGTGAAACGACAAGAACATGGCGACATATTCGTTGAATATCAACGATGCAAAATGCACGGAACTTATTCGTTTTGGGGAAATCAGCCTAATTCATCGGATTTGATTCCCAGAGCCATCATTATCGGAAAAGCGACAATTTGAGTGGCGTATCCATTCCCTTTCGCAGATTTGTCCATGGTGAATCGTGTGGCTATTTTGCCGTTGCTCTCAGAAAGAATTTTATCGATTTCATCGCCGCAACGCCCATCAAAGCCAATGACAGCGACTCGCTTTATCTCCGTTTCTGACATAAGATTGTGAAGAGAGTCAAGAAAAAAGTCGTTGGAGTCAACCATCCCTTCATTTGAATATGTGTAGAACGAAAATTCGCCGAGATGTCCGTTGAAAGCCATTCCATTCAGTCCGGCAATGTCAGACGGGGTGCAGACGTCGAAATTGACACAACCGTTGTTGTATGTAATATAAACGTCAATTTGGTTTTCGCCAGGAGTGACACCCCAGTCCAAAGCAATGTATGTAAGCAGCGAAGAGAGATCGATGGTGCTCAGCTCGCGGTTTAGAATGCGCTCAAAATTAGTTTTGAAATCCGATGTGATAAAATTAAGGAATGCCGCATCCACAATGATGGCATTTGGGGCTGGTGTGAAATCTTTAGTCATCTGCTTTTTTATGCAAAGATAACTTTCGATTGCGTATCGGCAAAATTTATGCTCCAGCATTTTTATGTTATTTGTAATATCGTTAACTTTGTGGATATGGAACTTTCAGCAGGAGTAATAAAATGGGTGCATTCCTTGTCGCAGAAAAAGAATCGTGACAAGGAGCGTTGTTTTGTTGCAGAAGGAACAAAATGCGTGGTTGACACACTCGATTATTTTAAGGTTAGATATTTGTTTGCCACGTCTGATTGGGCGGACAGCGTCGGCTGTAGATTGCGCTGCCCCGTGACGGTCGCAACCAAAGCTCAAATAGAGAGGATGTCGATGCTGAAAACGGCGACAGACGTCATCGCTGTTTATGAAATGCCAGATGTCCAGATTGAGAAAGGCTTGGAGAAGCGTCTTGCATTAGTGCTTGATGGAATCCAAGACCCAGGAAACTTCGGAACCATATTGAGGATTGCCGATTGGTTTGGAATCAAAGACGTGTTTTGTAGCAAAGATACCGTAGACGTTTACAATCCTAAGGCGGTGCAGGCGACAATGGGTGCTGTTTCGCGTGTGAATGTCGTGTATTGCAGCCTTTCGGAACTGTTTGCGACATATAAGGAAATGCCAGTATACGGAACATTGCTTGACGGAAACAATATTTACGAAACGCCGCTGGCGCAGGCGGGATTCATCGTCATGGGCAATGAAGGCAAGGGGATTTCGGAGGAGATAAGACGTCTTGTGACAGGAAAGTTGCTCATTCCGTCATATCCAATCGGCACTCCGACATCGGAATCGCTAAATGTGGGGATGGCGACAGCCATTGTTGTCGCAGAATTTAGAAGAAGAACAATGTAGTATGTGCTATGGCAAAGGATAAAATAGCGTTTTTTTGTAGCAATTGCGGATATGAGTCGCCAAAATGGGTGGGGAAGTGTCCGAATTGCGGAGCCTGGAACACTTTCGTCGAAGAGCGCGTTGTGCAGACTCGAGGCGGGAAATCGCTCCTCCCGGAAACAAAATTGGACTCGAAGCCACTTCGCTTGTCTGAAATCGAAGCTGGGGAGGAGAAGCGCATACAGATGCCGAGCGGAGAGTTGAACCGTGTGCTTGGCGGAGGTTTGGTGCAGGGTTCTATAATATTAATAGGAGGAGAGCCTGGGATCGGAAAGTCGACCCTCGTTTTGCAGAACGTAATACGCATTAGGAGCAGAAAGGTGCTCTATGTGTCTGGTGAGGAAAGCGCGCAGCAATTGAAGATGCGGGCTGACCGACTTGGTGCAGACGGAGGAGAGTGCTATATTGTTTGTGAAACGTCGTTGGAGAAGATATTTCAACACATAAAAAACAGCAATCCAGGAATAGTGGTCATCGACTCCATCCAAACTATTGCTTCCGACAATCTTGAATCTGTGGCTGGAAGTGTTAGCCAAGTGCGGGAATGTGCGGCGTCTCTTTTGAAATATGCCAAGGAGAGCGGAACACCAGTGGTGCTGATCGGGCATATCAACAAGGAGGGAAGTATAGCCGGGCCGAAGGTGCTTGAACACATTGTCGACGCCGTGCTGCAGTTTGAGGGCGACCGTCATTATATGTATCGGTTGTTGCGCTCGATAAAGAATAGATTCGGAAGCACGTCGGAAATGGGCATATATGAAATGACACAATCGGGATTGCGTGAAGTGGCAAATCCATCGGAACTGCTGTTGTCTGATAATGATTCAGACTTGTCGGGAGCTGCTATCGGTGTGACAGTGGAGGGGGCGCGTCCATTGCTCGTCGAATCGCAAGCGTTGGTAAGCACTGCTGCATACGGCACAGCGCAGAGGTCGGTGACTGGCTTTGATTCAAAAAGAATGAATATGTTGTTGGCTGTGCTTGAGAAACGGGTCGGTTTTAAATTGGCTTTGAAAGATGTGTTCCTCAATATTGCGGGGGGATTCAAGGTCAATGATCCGGCGCTTGACCTTGCTGTTATCAGCTCGATACTTTCTTCCAACGTCGATATGCCGATCGCAAAGACGGTTTGTTTGACAGGGGAAGTCGGATTGTCGGGAGAGATTCGCCCAGTCACCAGGATAGAACAGCGCATAATAGAGGCTAACAAATTAGGCTTTTCCACGATTTATGTGCCAAAGCACAATTTGAAAGGTGTAGATGTGTCTCAGTATAATGTGGAAGTTAAAGAAGTGGCGCGTGTAGAGGAAGTGTTCCGCTCGCTTTTCGGGTAAATCTGAAATTAATATTCTCGAAATTTTTTTCTTCAGCCGTCTTTGATTAATTTTGTATGACATAAAAACGTATATAGGCAACAAAAAAGAATAACAAGAGGATAAATATGAAAAATGAATTCAGAGATTTCGCAGTGAAACACATGGGACTCAACGGGCTCGCCATTGACGACTATATGAACATCACCAGCAGCTATATCTCTCCGACTATTATTGAAGAACGTCAATTGAATGTGGCACAAATGGACGTGTTCTCACGATTGATGATGGATAGAATTATATTTCTGGGCACACAGATAGATGATTACACAGCAAATGTAATCCAAGCCCAGTTGCTTTATCTTGACTCTTCCGACCCGGGCAAGGATATCTCAATTTATATAAACTCTCCTGGTGGCTCTGTATATGCTGGACTTGGCATATATGACACTATGCAGTACATTTCGAGCGATGTCAAGACGATTTGCACAGGAATGGCGGCATCGATGGCTGCGGTGTTGCTCGTGGCTGGAGAAAAAGGCAAACGTTTTGCGCTTAACCATTCGCGTGTTATGATTCACCAACCGATGGGCGGTGCGCAAGGCCAGGCTTCCGACATCGAAATAACAGCGCGAGAGATTCAAAAATTGAAAAAAGAGCTGTATACAATCATATCGAATCATTCCGGAGTGCCATTCAAGAAGGTTGAAAAAGACAGCGACCGTGATTATTGGATGACATCGGCGGAGGCTAAGCAATATGGAATGATTGATGAAGTTTTGACAAGAGAGACCAAATAAAAACTAATGGCAAAAAAAGATTCTGGAACATCGACAATGCGGTGCAGTTTTTGTGGCCGCAGCCAAAGAGATGCGGCGCTGTTTATTCCAACAATTGACGGCAAGGGAGCTATCTGCGACAATTGTATCGAGCAGGCACATGCTATGATTTCGCAGTATATTGACACAAAGCCCATAAACGGCAAAAGCGGCAAATTCGACTTGGAAATGAAAAGTGTGCCGAAGCCAAAGGAGATTGTTGATTATTTGAATCAATATGTTATCGGTCAGGAACAGGCAAAAAAATACTTGTCGGTTGCTGTATACAATCACTATAAGCGTCTGCTTCAGCCTGTTGATGAAGACGGGGTGGAGATTGAGAAAAGTAATGTGATAATTGTTGGTCCTACTGGAACCGGCAAAACGTTGTTGGCAAAAACAATAGCGAAATTGCTTAATGTGCCGTTTGCAATTGTCGATGCAACCGTACTCACGGAGGCTGGATATGTTGGCGAAGACATTGAGAGTCTTTTGGTGCGTTTGTTGCAGGCTTGCGATTATGACGTGGCACAGGCTGAACGAGGCATCGTATTCATTGACGAGATAGACAAAATAGCAAGAAAGGGCGACAACCCGTCAATCACAAGAGACGTGAGTGGAGAAGGAGTGCAGCAAGGGCTTTTGAAGTTGCTCGAAGGCTCTGTGGTCAACGTGCCACCACAAGGCGGAAGGAAGCATCCGGAGCAAAAGATGATTCCTGTCGACACAAAAAATATCCTGTTTATCTGTGGCGGTGCTTTTGAGGGAATTGAGCGTAAGATTGCCCAGCGCCTTAACACATATGTGGTTGGTTTCGGAACTGACAATGTGGAGCGCAAGCAGAAACGGGAAAATCTGATAAACTACGTAGCGCCACAAGACTTGCGGTCATTCGGACTAATTCCTGAGATTATAGGTCGATTGCCGATATTGACCAATCTTGAGCCATTGGACCGCAATGCGTTGCGGAGAATCCTCTCGGAACCGAAAAATGCCATAATAAAACAGTATCAGAAATTGTTTGAGATGGATGGCGTCAAGCTGGTTTTTGAGAAAGATGCTCTTGACCTTATTGTTGATAAATCAATAGAATATAAACTTGGCGCGCGCGGACTTCGCTCGCTGACGGAAACCATTGTGGTCGACGCAATGTATGAAAGTCCGTCGTCAAAGAAAAAAGAGTTTGTAGTTACCAGAGAATATGCATTGGAGAAGCTTAACAAGGCAAATTTAGATCTCCTTGTGTGAAAATATAGCGAAAACATTTTGCAAATTGTCGATAGGTCCTTAACTTTGTAAGTAAAGCAAACCTCTAATTATTATGGCAGTCAAAACTGATTTAAAAGCCGAACTGAAAAACTATTTCGGATTCGACAACTTTAAAGGCAATCAAGAAGCGATAATAGAAAATCTGATGGCCGGCAATGACACGTTTGTGCTTATGCCTACAGGCGGCGGCAAGTCGCTATGCTATCAATTGCCGTCCTTGCTGATGGACGGCACTGCAATTGTCATATCGCCATTAATCGCCTTGATGAAGAATCAGGTAGACGCTATGCGCAATTTTGGAGAGGACGACGGAATAGCTCATTTCTTGAACTCTTCATTGAACCGTGCTGCAATAGAGAAAGTTAAGTCGGACATTGTGTCGGGCAAAACGAAAATGTTGTACGTCGCGCCTGAGTCGCTGACAAAAGAGGAGAACATAGAATTCTTGTCGACGGTGTCGATTTCATTCTACGCAGTCGACGAAGCGCATTGTATATCGGAATGGGGACACGATTTTCGGCCAGAGTACAGACGAATCAGACCGTTGATAAATCAGATAGGCAACCGTCCGGTCATTGCTTTGACAGCCACTGCTACGCCAAAGGTGCAGCATGACATACAGAAGAATTTGGGAATGCTGGATGCTAAAGTGTTTAAATCATCATTCAACAGGCCAAATCTATATTATGAAGTGCGTCCGAAGACCAAGAACGTTGACAAGGACATCATAAAATTCATAAAAAGTCATGAGGGCAAATCGGGCATAATATATTGCCTGAGCAGAAAAAAAGTGGAAGAGTTGACAGAGACATTGATTGTCAACAACATCAAAGCATTGCCATACCATGCTGGCATGGACAGCGCGCAACGCAGTGCCAACCAGGATGCCTTTCTGATGGAGACTGTCGATGTCATCGTGGCAACGATTGCTTTTGGTATGGGTATTGACAAACCGGATGTGCGTTTTGTAATACATTATGACATCCCCAAAAGTTTGGAGGGGTATTATCAAGAAACCGGACGCGCGGGACGTGACGGCGGCGAAGGCTTGTGTGTCGCATTCTATACCAACAAGGACTTGCAGAAACTGGAGAAGTTTATGCAGGGCAAGCCAATTGCAGAACAGGAAATTGGCAAGCAGTTGCTTTTGGAAACGGCGGCATATTGTGAATCATCTGTGTGCCGGCGAAAGTCGTTGCTTTATTATTTTGGAGAGGAATATCAAGAAGACAATTGCGGAAACTGTGACAACTGTTTAAATCCTAAGAAAAAAGTGGAAGCAAAAGATGAACTTTGTGCGGTAATTGAGACCGTCTTGGCATTGAAAGAAAAATTTAAATCAGACTATGTTATTAATGTCATGCTCGGAAAATCGACCGCCGAAATAAAATCATATTTACACGATCAATTGGAAGTGTTCGGCTGCATGGAGGCTGACACCGATAAATTTTTAGGCGCGGTGATTCATCAAGCAATCATTGCTGGATATCTTGACAAGGAAATTGAAAACTATGGGTTGCTGAAAGTGACAAAAGCTGGGCACTCGTTTTTGAAGAATCCAAAGTCGTTTAAGATTGTTGAAGACAAGGAATTCAACGAAGATGACGAAGATGTTACTATAAAATCGGGCGGAGTTTGCGCCGTCGACCCAGAATTGTACTCCATCCTTAAAGATCTTCGCAAAAAGATTGCCAAGAAGCTGGAGTTGCCGCCGTATGTAATCTTTCAAGACATCTCGTTGGAGGCTATGGCTACAACATATCCAATCACAATGGAAGAACTTCAAACTATACAAGGCGTTGGCGCCGGCAAGGCGAAACGCTATGGAGCGGACTTCTTGAAAGTTATAAAAGCCCATGTCGAGGAAAACGATATTGAACGTCCGGAAGACCTGCGGGTGAGGAGTGTTGCAAACAAAAGCAAGCTTAAAATATCAATCATTCAGGGTATTGACCGTAAGATTGCACTTGATGAGCTTGCGGAGTCTAAGGGGTTGGAATTCGATGAGTTGTTGGATGAAGTGGAGGCAATTGTATACTCTGGCACAAAAATAAACATCGATTATTTCCTGGACGAGGTGATGGATGAAGATCACTTGGACGACATTTTTGAATATTTCAAAGAAAGCGAGAGCGATGATTTGGAATTGGCGATAAATGAACTTGGCGGAGACTATACTGAAGAAGAAATCCGGTTGGTTCGCATTAAGTTTATTTCTGAAATGGGCAACTAAGTCTATGGAGGTTGTTTATGAAGATAATCATCTGATAGTGGTGAATAAAGCCGCAGGTGAAATCGTGCAGGGCGATAAAACAGGCGACAAACCACTGTCTGAGATGGTTAAAGATTATCTGCGCGAAAAATATAACAAGCCAGGCAATGTGTTTTGTGGTGTGATTCACCGGCTTGACCGCCCGGTGAGCGGGCTTGTCGTATTCGCCAAAACAAGCAAAGCGTTGGCGCGGATGAACGAGATTTTTCAGAATCGGAAAGTGAAAAAAACATATTGGGCAATCTCAAGAAATTTGCCGCCAAGAGCGGAAGGTATGTTGGTTGACTATCTGACACCTCGGGAACGCAAAAACAAAACATATGTCAGCCGCACGCCTGTCGACGGGGCGCAGAAAGCTGTGCTTGACTACAAATTGTTGGCAAAAACTGATTATTACTGCCTGCTTGAAGTGAATCTTCACACGGGAAGGAAGCATCAGATACGCGCACAATTATCGGCTATGGGATGTCCGATCCGTGGAGATTTAAAATATGGTGACCGACGGAGCAATCCCGACGGTGGCATATCATTACAGTCGCATAGAATCGTATTCGAGCATCCTGTGTCAAAAAAAATAATCGATTTGGTTGCGCCAATACCAGACGACAACCTGTGGCGGGCGTTGGCTGCAAATCTATGATTGCTTTAAGCGGATAGCCTCTGGGAATCAAACCCGGAAGGTTGCTTATTTATCCCAAATCCGGTCATTAGTGCGGCTTTTTGATGGTGACCCCGTAACTGATTGACAAATAGTTTTTTGCTATTCACACGAGTTCGGGATAAGAGGCGTTTGAAAAAATGGCAAAAAAAGGGAATCATTGATTTTTAGTAATTTAATGGTGTAAAAAGGAACAATTACAAATCATGATCACCAAGAGTAAAGTTACTGAAATTTTTGTATTGCCGATGATTTCTGCAAAGAATTTGATGCAGAGATGGCAAAAAACGCTGTTCAATCAACGCCTGATACCCCAAAACGCCGTCGCAAGCGTATGATGTCGGACGCCGAGGTCATCACAATCCTCATCTGTTTCCACTTCAACTCCTACCGCAACTTCAAGCATTATTACCAGACCTACATGTGCGCTTTTCGGACGGCTTTGGAGTGAGGGGATATATGTGGTGACAGGGCTGCGCTCTAATATGAAGCAGCGACTGATGCCTCTTTATGACAAGATAATGCTGCGCAGAGGAGCATTATCGAGACCGTGAACGACATGCTTAAAAACGTGGCGCAGCTTGTGCACACACGGCACCGCAGCGTGCACAACTTTCTGATAAACCTGCTCGTGGCAATGGGGGCGTGCTGCTTCTTCCTGTCCAAACCAGCAGTCAACTTCGACTACGAGGTGTCGAACTCAGACGGTCGACTCACCATTTGGCAATAGCTCAAATCCCATTTTTACCGAAGCACATCAGGCGGCCACGTTCATGGTCGCCCGACATTATATCCGCATCCGAATCACGCCTTTTCAGTCAACGATTATCCCGAACTCGCGTTGTTAGGTCGACCCTTTCGCATTGGTATTTTTTCGAGGCGCCGAGAAGAGGCTGAAGGCGGCAAAGGCACTGAAGGAGAAAGGAGAGACGCCGGAAGAATTGTTGCGGTCAATCAAGGAAAACGAGGCGGCAGTGGCGGAGGCACAGAGAGTGGTTGACGCTTGGAAAGCCATCGTAGGAGAGAAAGCACGCAGAGAGGAAGCCGCCAAGGCGGAAGCTGAGCGCATAGCGACCGAGAAGGCGGAGGCGGAGAGGAAAGCCGCTGAGGAGCGTGAACGTGCCGAGAAAGAGGAAGAAGCTCGTGTTGAAGCCGAAAGGAAGGCAGAGGAGGCGGAATCCGACAAGGAGGAAGCGGAGAAGCGAATGGACGATGAAGAACCAAAGCCCTTAGGGAGTGGTGTGTTTGGAAACATCTACAACCAATTTAAGGGCAAGGTGAAGGAAGCCTTTGATTTCTTGATGAAGCATAAAGGTGGCGACTTGCTCGGTGTGTTCCACAGGAAAGATGTCGGTGACATTGATTTGGTGTGGGGTGACGAGAATGGCGGACTTGCCCATATTCTCAACAAGCACGTTGGAGAGGGTAAGAGTTTCGCCAACGTGGACGAGGCGATGAGCCACATACAAAACATTATAGAAACTGGAAAGAACGATTTTGAGGACGGAGATAAGATTGTGTTCAGAAAGGGGTCTGAATTGGTCACGGTCAGAAAAAACTTCAGAGAGGGAGGTAAAAAAATAGCCGACAAAAACTGGGTTTTGACGGCTTATGACAAGGAAGCAGCTGACAATGGCAATCGCGTTACAACCAAAGTCATTGAAGGCAAAGCTACGCCGCACACTGCTTCCATCGACAAAGGTAGCGAAAAGCCGGAGAAGAAGCAAGAAAAGCAGAGTGTTTTTGACAAGGCTAAGGAGATTGCCGACAAGGAGGAGAAGAAACGCAAGGCTGAGGCTGAGGACGACTCGGTGCTCGGTCAAGCGACAAGAGCCGTGGGCAAGAAAAAGAAGGTCAACCTGTTCAAATATACGGCTTCAAAAATAATTAGCTATCCTGCGCTGAGAGGAGTGCATTATGCCAACGGCTATGCGTATGCTTCTGACGGATCCATCCTCTTCAAGGAGAAAGCGGACTATCCTAAAGAGTGGGAGGGTACGATCAGAGACAAGAACGGCAATCTGATTGATGGAATATATCCGGACACGGAAAAGGCGATACATAGATTGGTTCATATCCCCGACAAGGAGGTTGAGTCGTTGCCGTCAAAGGAGGTGCTTGACTTCGCCATCGCTGCAAGCAAGAAGTTGAAAGGAGAGGCAATACCTGTCGCAATTGACGGAATATTCTTTAATGCAGTCAATCTGAAGAAGTTTCTTGAAGCGGTTGCATCCAAAGGAATGGACAGGGTTGTATACAGACATCCTATGCTGTATGCCACCAACGGCAAGGATGAAATTGTAATGATGCCTACAGTGAATACATTGGAGGGCGCATTGGATATTGCCGACAGGATGGAAAGCGCAGGTTTGCCCAAAGAGCAGATTGATGCGTGGAAGGCACACATTGAAGCCGCTGATAAGAAAATGTCGTTAGAGGACTTCAAAAAAGCCGTTGAAAACGCCAAGAAGGAAGGTGTCAGACTCACCGAAGCGGAAAGTCCGAAGCGTAAGGCTGACGAGCGTTATCAGAGAGGTGAAGGGGGCGTGAAGCCTTCTAAGGCTGAGGTAGCGTTGCGTGATGCTGTGATAGACAGACTGCGCGAAAGCGGAATGGATGTGATTGCGGACGAGGCTGAGGGTCAGAGGGTGCTGGATGAGGTGAACGGACGAGCTAAGGTTCAGATGGGTGATGCGCCTGAGACTTTTGCTGAGCGTCAGAAGCAGGCTGTTGAAAGCCATGGTGTCGTGATGCCGGGGTTGAATGAAAGCTATGTTGAGGTTGTGAAGGATATTCCAAGACATGAATATACTGGAAGCATAGCTGAAGCAACACGTGAAGCCATTGATGCAGCAAAAAGAAAGTATGCAGGAAAGGAATTGACCTATAATAATTATGGAGCCAACTTCAATTATACAATATCTGCTAATGCTATTGATATTTGTTTAAGCCCCAAACATCAGAATTTGAGTGCAAACAAAGGCATACATTTGGCATTGGCGGAACATCTTGACGAAGTAATCAATAAGAGTGTCGAGGTGGAGGAGCATCCTGACTACATAAAGGGCAAGGATAGAAAGCGTGGCGAAGAGGTGAACCCGAATGCCATTATGCATAGATTCTATGGTGTAGCAGTAATTGATGGTACGCCTTGCAGAGTGATGACTCTGATGCGTGAAGACGGTAGAAGCGAAGAGGCCAATGGTGTCCATTCGTATGAGGTTCAAAAAATAGAAGTGCTTGACAACGAATCGCCAAGCACCTCTAATGGTGTGGGTACGCAGATGAAAGATTTGTCTGCCTATCCGCTTGCAAAGTTACTAAAAGGAGTTGAAAAGTCATACGATAAGGGCAAATATTTGCTTGATGAGAGCAAAAAACGTTCTGTAGGTCTTAGAGAGCAGCGTGTGGACGGTGCTGATGGCGTTCGTTTCTTCCGTACAGCGAATGGTGAGGCGTATGGCTTTACTGTTGGTGGCAGGATTTATATCGATCCGAGGATTGCAACGAGCGAGACCCCGGTGCATGAGTATGCTCATTTGTGGGCTGAGGCTCTGAGGAACGGCAATCCTAAGGAATGGCAGAACGTTGTGGAGCTTATGAAGGGTACGAAGGTCTGGGACGAGGTGAAGGCGCGTTATCCTGAGTTGAAGAGTGACGACGAGATTGCTGACGAGGTGATTGCTACGTATTCAGGCAGACGTGGTGCGGAGCGTCTGCGTGAGGAGCAGCGCAAGATTGCTGAGGGTAATGGCGGCGTGTTTGAGAAGGCTGAGGCTGTCAATGCTCTTGAACGCGTGAAGCAGGCTCTGAAGAAGTTCTGGAATGGTGTGGCTGACTTCCTGCACATTCATTACAAGAGTGCAGAGGAAGTTGCCGACCGTGTGATGAAGGATTTGCTTGAGGGTGTTGACCCAAGAAAGATGGGAAAAACAAAGGACGGTGGTGTACGATTCAGTGCTAAACAAAAAAGAGCACTTGAAACCGCCTCTCTTGGAAATGTTCCAAGGTCATTAACTGTCGTTTCAAGTGCTGCTGGTGCAAATGTATTAAATAATATTGAGAATCTTGCAAAAGAATTTGAAAAATCTGCAACCCAGCCTAAAACTTTCATTGGTGATGTAGCGAAGGCTCTTGGTGCAAGCAGGTTCGGCAGTGGTAGCGAGTATGCTACATTCGAGACCAAGAATGGTAATATTGTAACAATTCGCCTTGCGAACCATAATGCTCATGTTTCCGGCTTTGACCATAACGACAAGGATAATGGTATAAGTATCGTTATTTCTCCAAAGCCTAATGAGGGCATTACAAACGATGGCAACGCTCATATCACGGAGTTCTATTATGACTCTATCAAGTTGCGTAGAGCCGAGGGTAAGCCTTTGGCTGAGATTGTGCGCTCTATCAAGCAGGCTCTGTACAGTGGTGAGTTTAAGGACACGACTGGACTTGCCGAGCGTCAGGAGGTGAATGGTGAGGATGTGATTCGCTATCAGTCGTCATCAGAGAATAGCGACAAGACTCTTGCCGGTGTTCATAACATCACAGAGGAGAAGCTGCGCAAGGCTTTGAAGTTGGGAGGTCTTGCAAATCCGAGTGTTGCAGTGATAGACATTTCCAAGAATAGTCATGAGGGTTTTGGTGAGATTTCGCTGATATTGCCTTCTGAAAAGGTGGCTAAGAGAACAGGAAAGAACGCTGGTACTTGGCAGGGAGATGCTTGGACTCCTACCTATCCGCAGATAGAGAGACGGATGAGCAACAAGGGGGCTGAAAAAGCTTCTAAGGATGTTCTTTCTGTTCCTAGTGATATGTATAGCGAGGTAAGAATTGGACTTGACCGATGGCTGGATAGTGGAGAAGCAAACTCTGCTATGGCTTATATGTTCCTTCACGAAAAGGGTGTGGCTCCTGAACCGAAGAAGATTCAGCCTAAGTTTAGTGATGAAGCATACAACGAGTTGAAGTCTATTACTGCTGGAAACTTCAATATCTATGGTATCAGCAAAGCTGATGCCCAGAAGGTCTTGGCTATGTACATTGACGCCTATTTTGATGGCGATAAGGATTTGTATGAGGATAAGACCAAGGCTTGGCTGGAAAAAAACAGGTCTATCGTTGATGCTGGTGATAAGGGTGGAATGAGATATGCCATCGCCAAGGAGAATGTTAAACTGTATGATGAATATGGTTTCAACTACAGGGGTGTGCAGACTTTCGTCAGGGATGTAGAGTATGATCATCGTAATACTGGAGTTGACATGAATGCTACGCTTAATGAGGTTGAAGACTACATTAAGACCAATAGCTTGACAGATGAGTTCAATACTTGGCAGGAAGGTAAGGAAAAGGAATATGGAATTAAGGAGGTTATCTTTGATGGCTTTACTCCTAGTGGTAATCGTAGATATATACCAAACACATTGGAGAATGTTTCCAAGATAATGAAGAAACAAGGTCGAAATGGTGCAACAGGAGCATGGGCATCTTTCCCGAACTTTGCTGCAAGGTTGATGCCTTCTTATGGAACATTGGAGGATATTCGCTCTAAGAAAGGCTTGTTGACTTCTGACCGTGAAAAAATTGATGATTTCAGAGAAAAGTGGTCGAAGGTATTCTTTGAACTTGGCATGAAGTGCCAGCCTGACGCAACTGGTACTTTTGATGATTATGGTTTTGATAGACTTTCTGAGGCAGCTATGACCAGTGACCCACAAGCCTTTTTGAAGCAGGAGTACAATGTGGACTTCTCTGACGAGGACACAAAACGTTTGAAGAAAATGGTTAAGGCAATTAAGGAAGAGTATCCTGCCATGTACTTTGAGACGAAGTTTGAGCGTCCTGTTTACTTGAATGAATTTGCTGCAGTTGTCGTGCCTAATGACTTGGGAGCTGATGTGAAAAAGGCACTGTCAGATTTAGGCATTGCAATGTATGAATATGATGCATCGAAGGAAGGTGACCGTAGTCGTGCCTTTGATGAAGCGGTAAAGAGCAGTGGAAAGATTCGCTTCCAGTTCATCGGTGAGAAGGGTGCTGCGGAAGCCGACCATGCCGAGGAGGTTTTTGCAAACGAAAATGTAGAGCGCAGTGTAAGGGAGAGCCGAAGCGAGAAGACGGATTTGACAGCGGAGGAGCGGGAACTGAGGGACAACCTTGTGGAGC
>ULYX01004382.1_pt1 | contig 17573 bp, 11 predicted proteins | sample 1962591 | NCBI WGS metagenome assembly ULYX01 (sample SAMEA4835874, study PRJEB28245) | human gut metagenome | biome: gut microbiome; material: fecal sample | place: Denmark | collected 2008
ATGACGGGCCACAGCGGCGCAGAAAATGCAGCCGCCGGAAAGCAAGTCCCCCTGAGCGCATTATCCCAGCGCCAGCTGCTCATTGACTATCTCACAGACCACCCCACCAGCGACCTGTTTGCACTCTCCAAATCCCTGGGCACCAGCTTGAGCCGCACTGAATCCCTCATACAGCAGCTTGCCGATGAAGGTATCGTCGTCGTGGAGGCAGGCCAAGGGAATCGACTGTATAAGCTGAAAGCGTAAGGCAGCTCAAATCCTGCGCCGCAATAGACAAAGAATAAGAAAAATCCCTCTGAAATCAACGGTTTCAGAGGGGTTTTGGTCCGAGTGAGGTGACTTGAACACCCAACCTCGACATCCCAAACTTATCGGGAATACTTTTTCCGCTCGTTTATAGCGGTTTTTAGCTATTTCCTATTTGTTTTACTTACTCTTTGACGCTCTTATCTTCACTGTTTCCGGGTGTTCCAGCGCCGTATGTGGTAATCTATGTGGTCAAAAACGCTTCCCGCCCGGTTTTCGGTGAAGATTCACCGACGCCGGACGGGAAGCGTTTTGCGTTTCAGGTCGTCTGCATTGTAACTCTGAGGAGAGGGGTATGCAAGTCGTTTCTGTGAGGGTTGCAGCTCAGCAGTTGCGGCGCTATAGACAAAGAATAGCATCACGCCTTCGCTCTCTAAAGGTGAAACTCGCTTTCCCTCAATAACTATCGCATTCCCGTAATTTGAGGGGCATTTTAAGGGAAAGCATATTGAAATACGAGAATGCTCTTGTTCATATGAGCGTCACTGTTTACAATCGCCTTACCCGAAGAAATGCTGCTTTATATCTGAGACACCGCCGTCCTTATCGCAGAACCACTCGTAATCAGAATGGCAATTTTGGCAGTGGGCAATTACATCAAATCCGCCGGGTGAATGCTGGTTGTCGGTAATGCTCATGACCTCCAAGGGCTTCCCACAGGCTGGGCACAGTCTGATTCTTCTTGCCTTACGAGTGGCACGCTCTCTCTGCTCTGTTTCAAGTGCATCTAAAAGACCCTGCCAAAGATTCGGATTCGGCTCGTATTCTGCGTAATCTTCAAGATGCTGCCTAATCTCATCGGCAGCCAGTACGAAAAACTTATCATCCAGAAGCCGAATGTGACGCTTGATATAATCAGCGACTACTATGGGCATGCAAGTATTCCTGCCCATAGCATACCGCATTGCTGACAGCAGGATTAAGCGAAAGTCAGAGTCGCAGACCGGGTCGAGCAGGTTCTGAGGGAACAGCAGAAACTCCTTACCATTATTCATGCATACGCGCAGCGGTCGTTGCTCCTCCGTTACCAGATTCAATAGGCTGTTGGCTTGATCCTTCAGTTCATCAATAGTGATTGATTCGTAGTTCTGAAACGGGCTTGCTTCATAATTCATCATTTGACCTCCAATCAGTTTGTCCTCGCGATGAGGTGTTGGCATTGTAGCTCTGACTGCTCGGAGGTTCAACTGTTTCTTGGGAGGCCCGAAAAGAAATTTAATAGAGCCAGAATTCGTGCGGATTTATCATTTTCTTGCTTTTCCTGCCCAAATGTGCTATCATTATAAACAACGCTGTCAAGTGTTGGAATAGGCCTTGGCAGTATGGCTGCAATAGACCGAATGCTCTGCCAAGCGGCAGAGCATTTTTTGTATATCGGTACGGAGGAGATATTTATGTCTGTGAGTTATAAAAAACTCTGGAAGCTGCTCATTGATAAGGACATGAAAAAGAAAGACTTGTGTGAAAAGGCGGGTATCAGCCCAGCTTCCGTCACCAAGATGGGACGGAATGGGCATGTCACCACGGAGATACTCGTGAAGATTTGTGCGGCGCTGGATTGTAGAATTGAGGATATTGTGGAGATCGTGCCGGATAAAAAGTAATCTTTGGCGCTTGCTGCTTGTGATATTGGAACTAAATCATTACAAAGCTCTAATTATTGAGGTGGGTAAATGCAAATCATCGATAATATCAATCATATCGTCAAGAACGACCTGCAAGAAAGCATTCGGGCAGGGAGTAAACTATCTATCGCTGCGGCATGCTTTTCGATTTATGCATACCAAGAGTTGAAGAAGCAGCTTGAAAGCATCGATGAGCTGCGTTTCATTTTTACCTCCCCAACTTTTGTAACTGAAAAAACACCTAAAGCACAGCGGGAATTCTACATTCCCCGCATTTCAAGAGAACGTAGTTTATATGGCACAGAGTTTGAAGTAAAACTCCGCAATGAGCTGACACAAAAGGCGGTTGCAAAAGAATGCGCAGACTGGATCAGGCGCAAGGCCATTTTTAAGTCGAATGTCACGCAGGAGCAGATGATGGGCTTTATGACAGTCGATGAAAGTACCTATATGCCGATCAACGGTTTTACTACTGTTGACCTCGGCTGTGAGCGCGGCAACAACGCTTATTATCCGGTACAGAAAACCGAAAGCTATGAGAATGCCAATTATTTTCTCAAACTTTTTGAACAACTTTGGAATGATAAAAATAGACTACAAGAAGTTACAGACGTTGTGATTGAAAATATTTCTGCTGCATACCGCGAAAACGCACCTGAATACATCTATTTTGTTGCGCTTTATAATATTTTCAACGAATTCCTTGATGATATATCTGAAGACGAATTGCCTAACGAGGCAACGGGTTTTAAGGAAAGTAAAATCTGGAGGATGCTTTATAACTTCCAGCGCGACGCAGTTCTTGCCATCATCAGCAAACTTGAGAAATTCAACGGCTGTATTCTGGCAGACAGTGTTGGTCTCGGCAAGACATTTACTGCGCTTGCGGTGATCAAGTATTATGAGAACCGCAACAAATCTGTGCTTGTCCTTTGCCCGAAAAAGCTCTCTGAGAACTGGAATACATACAAGGGCAACTATATCAACAATCCCATTGCAGCAGACCGGTTGAGGTACGACGTCCTCTATCATACGGATCTTTCCCGCGAGCATGGACAGTCGAACGGAATTGATCTTGACCGCTTGAATTGGGGCAACTATGACCTTGTTGTCATTGATGAGAGCCACAACTTCCGTAACGGCGGTGAGGTGTCCGGTGAGGATGCAAAGGAAAACCGTTATCTGAAACTACTCAATAAAGTAGTTCGTGCCGGTGTAAAAACGAAGGTGCTTATGCTCTCGGCAACGCCAGTCAACAACAAGTTTATCGATCTCAAAAATCAGCTTGCACTTGCCTATGAGGGTGATGCCTCGCAGATGAGCAAAAAGCTCGACACAACCAAAAGCATTGATGAAATTTTCCGTCAGGCACAGAAGGCCTTCAACGCATGGAGCAAGCTTCCTGCCGAAGAACGCACGACGGACGAACTTCTTCGGACGCTGGATTTTGATTTCTTTGAATTGCTGGACAGCGTGACGATTGCGCGCTCAAGAAAGCACATCGAAAAGTATTACAATACTTCTGACATCGGCAAATTTCCGGAACGTCTGCCGCCTATTTCTCTACGTCCCTGCTTGACCGATTTGAATGATGCGATCAACTATAACGATATTTACAATCTGCTTATGTCGTTGAGCCTGACGATCTATACGCCGTCGAATTATATCATGCCGTCGAAACTGGCAAAGTACATCGGCATGACGCATCACAAGGGAAACAGCCTGACCCAGCAAGGACGCGAAGAAGGCATTCGCCGCCTTATGAGCATCAACCTCCTCAAGCGCCTGGAAAGCTCGGTGGCTTCTTTCCGCCTGACGATTGACCGTATTAAAAAGCTGATTGACGATACGATTGGGACGATAAAAAATTATCAGTCTGGGGACTGTGTCCTGAATCTGACTGAGATTTCCGACACAGAAGATTTTGATTACGATGATCAGAACACTGACTTCTTCTCTGTCGGCAAGAAGGTTAAAATTGACCTCGCTGATATGGACTATGTTTCATGGATGCGCGAGCTGGAAAAGGACGCAGATAATCTGGAACTCCTGTCCCTCATGATTGCCGACATCACGCCGGAGCATGACACGAAGCTGCAAACATTATTTGGTTTAATCCAGAAGAAAATCGAGCATCCAATCAATCCTGGTAATAAGAAGATCATCATTTTCACAGCGTTCTCTGATACCGCAGACTATCTCTTTGCGAATGTCAGCAAATTTGCAAAAGAGAATTTCGGGCTGGAAACAGCAGAGATCACAGGCACAGTTGATGGAAAGGCAACCATACCAAAGCTCCGGGCGGACCTCAACACGGTTCTAACCTGTTTTTCACCTGTTTCCAAAGGAAAGTCAGTACTTCTGCCTGGTAGTACCGATGAACTCGATATTCTGATTGCGACCGACTGTATTTCCGAAGGTCAGAACTTGCAGGACTGTGACTACCTCATCAACTATGACATTCATTGGAACCCTGTGCGCATTATCCAGCGGTTCGGACGAATTGACCGTATCGGAAGCAGAAACGACCATATCCAGCTCGTAAACTTCTGGCCGGATATGGACCTCGACGAGTATATCAACCTGAAAAGCCGCGTAGAAACCCGTATGAAGATTTCGGTCATGACCTCCACCGGCGACGATGACCTGATCAATGCCGAGGAAAAAGGCGATCTTGAATACCGCCGCGCACAACTCAAGCGGCTGCAAGAGGAAGTCGTGGACATCGAGGACATGACCAGCGGCATTTCCATCATGGATTTGGGACTTAACGAGTTCCGGCTTGATCTGCTCGAATACATGAAGCAGCACGAGGACATCGAAACCGCACCAAAGGGTCTGCACACCATTGTTGGGCAGACGGAGGATTCTCCTGCCGGTGTGATTTTCGTTCTCAGAAATATCAATGACAGCGTGAACATTGACAATCGGAACCGCATTCACCCCTTCTACATGGTTTACATCAGCGAAGAGGGCGAAATTGTCTGCGATTACCTGAACCCGAAGAAATTGCTTGACACGATGCGTCTGCTCTGCCGTGGCAAGGGCGAGCCTTGTGCGGAACTTTGCAAGCGATTCAATGATGAGACGGATGACGGACGCAAAATGGGTGAAATCTCTGAGCTGCTGAGCGAGGCGATTAATTCCATCATTGACGCAAAAGAAGAAAACGATATTGACAGTCTGTTCAAGAGCGGCGGTACATCTGCGCTGCTCAGTGCAGTTTCGGGACTGGATGATTTTGAGCTGATTTGCTTCTTAGTCGTGAAATAAGGAGGGCTTGCGATGCTTGGGTTTCCTGCATCTACGGAGTTTGGCAAAAGAATACCAAAGCAGAAATTCTATGAGAATCTTGAGGTTTCCCCTGTTTTACGCCGTGTGTTTGTCGATCAGATCCGGCTGGTGTACTGGCGAAACAAGCTGGCAGCGTCTACGCTGAACATCGCTGCGGGTGAAGCCGTGACCGAAATCGAAGTGTTCGAGGTACGGCTGAATGATCCGCAGCTTGACGAAGCGGTGCTAAAGCAAATCGACAAGGAGATCCCGTACCACATTCTCTTTATTCTGACTTGTGACGGCAAGGCTCAGGCATGGATCGGCTACAAGGAGGCTGCCGCGTCCGGCAGTAATGCCTTCAAGGTGAGCCGCTATTATCATACCGACTGGATACCGGAAGACGCACTGCATCTCAGCATCGACGGCTTGAATATGGATGCCGTCTACGAAAGCTTTGTCCGCCAAATTGCCGGGGATAAGCTGCGAACGGATTCCGGTGAAAGCCTGAAAGAATCTGTCGAGCGGGATGAAAAGAAGAAGCAGTTTGAAAAGCAGATTGCCGTGCTGGAAAACAAGATGAAGAAAGAGAAGCAGCTTAACCGGCGGATGGAAATGAACGCGGAATTGAAGAAATTGAGAAGGAGTTTGGAGGTGCTTTAGCGGATGAACCATGAAGAAACCGTAAGAAAAGTGCTGTCAAGCAGAAATGCTGCGGGGGCGTTGAAAAGCCGCGAAAGTAATACTGTTGAGTTCAAGGAATCCTTCAATAAAAACAGCACTGCCAAATACGCAAAGACTATGGCTGCATACTCCAACAATCGTGGTGGATATATCATTTTTGGCGTTAAGGACAATCCGCGAACGATTGTTGGCTTAAAAAATGATAACTTTGAAAATTTGAGTCAGGAGCAATTCTCTGAGGCAATAAACTCGCTGTTTGCGCCTGCTATGGATTGGGATTGCGGTACGCTTGTCATCGAGGTGCCTGCAACTGACGGAACAGGTACGATGCAGTTCTTGAAAATCGGATGGATATACACGGCGGAAGCGGAATACAAGCCGATTATAGCGCAAAAGCCAAACGACGGTGAGAAAATAAATAGTGGCGATGTCTACTATCGCTATCGTGCAAGAAGCGAAAAAATAAAATTTGCAGAAATGAGCCGCCTCATTGAAGAACGCACGGCAAAAGAGCGCGAGGGACTTTTGAGACTGTTCGAGGTAATTCGAGATAATAAAACAGCCAACCTTGGCATTGTAAACTACTCTAACGGAAGGATCAGCACACCGTATGGAGTTGATGTTGCTTTTGACCGAAAATTAGTGACACAGGTTCTAAGAAAAGCAAAGTTTATCAAGGAGGGCAGTTTCAGCGAAACGGACGGTATTCCCGTTATCAAGGTGACTGGCAACATCGACTTGGCGGAAGAAGTTCCCGTCCCAGATGGAAATCCTGATGAGACGCACCCATATATTCAACGTCAGCTTGCAGAAAAGTTGAATATCAGCACGCATGATTTGTACGCGCTGATTTGGTACTACAAGATGAAAGAGGCAAAGAAATATCATCTGGAAATAACAGTATCAAGAAGCTCGGTAACACATAAATTCTCTGAATTTGCCTTCCAATTTCTCAAAGAAAAGCTGGCTGAGTTAGAGCAGAAGCCGGAAGAATTTGAGACAATTCGCATGGCATACAGAAATCGCAATAAAAAGCAAGGAGGATGAGTAAGATGACTCTCGCCGAAATGATTACGTATTCTACTGTTTTAATCAGGTGCGATTATTCGAATGGAACTTCCGGAAGCGGAACCGGTTTCATAATCAACATGTGCCATGATAAAGAGAACAGCACATGTGTACCAGTGCTTATTACGAACAATCATGTCGTAGAAAATAGCGTGAAAACTGTTTTCGAGTTCTGTCAGGCAGATGAGAATGGCAACCCTCTTGATACTATTCCATTCTCATTCACATATACCGGTAACGCTTGGATACACCATCCTAATCAAGATGTTGATTTAAGGTGTCTCTTTTTAGCAGAAGCATTAAATAAGCTGCGTGAAACGGATACGAAAATTTTCTATATTCCGCTTGAAACAAATCTCATACCAACTGAGCAGAATTTGGCGGACTTGTCTGCTATTGAAGATGTTGTCATGGTGGGATACCCTATCGGATTATCGGACACATATAATCATAAGCCAATTATCCGGCGCGGCATAACGTCCAGCCATCCGAAGAAAGACTACCAGGGAAGAAAAGAAACCTTGCTTGACATGGCGTGCTACCCTGGGTCGAGCGGTTCACCAGTATTCATTTTGAATCAAGGGTCATATACCACACCTCGCGGTGTTTGTATAGGATCAAGAATTTATCTCTTAGGGATTCTTTATGGCGGGCATGAATTTAACGCACGGGGTGTTTTGCAGTTTGCAAATTTGCCGAATGTACCTGTCCCTGTTACACATATCCCAATAAATCTTGGACTGATGATTAAATCAGAGAGAATACTTGAGTTTGAAGCAATGATCAAAGAACTATCAGGAGGAACTACCAATGAATAAACTACGCATGGAATCGCCGGATATGACGGCGCAGAACATAGACCGCATTGCTGCCCTGTTTCCGAACTGCATCACGGAGATGCTGGACGAGGAACACAGCACGCCAGAGAAGAAGGTGTACAAACGGGCGGTCAATTTTGAGATGCTGAAACAGATGCTCTCGCCGGACATGGTGGACGGCGACGAGGCATACGAGTTCACATGGGTCGGCAAGAAGGCAGCTATCGTAGAAGCCAACAAGCCGATTCGTAAGACACTGCGCCCCTGTGTGGCGGAGAGCAAGGACTGGGACACCACCGAAAATCTCTACATCGAGGGCGATAATCTGGAAGTCCTCAAGCTCTTGCAGGAGAGCTATCTCGGCAAGGTCAAGATGATCTATATTGACCCGCCGTACAACACCGGCAACGACTTCATCTATGCAGATGATTTCATGCGCTCGCAGGAAGAAGAAAACGAGCAGATGGGAATGTACGATGAGGACGAAAATCGTCTGTTCAAGAATACCGATACCAACGGGCGGTTTCATTCCGACTGGTGCAGCATGATTTATTCCCGGCTGATGCTGGCGAGAAATCTGCTGACGGACGATGGGGTTATCTTTATCAGCATTGATGACAATGAACAGGAAAATCTCAAAAAATGTTGCGATGAAGTATTTGGCGGACAAAACTTCGTAGCGCAGTTGGTATGGGAAAGGGCTTATGCCCCCAAAAACGATGCTCGCTTTATTTCAAATAGCCATGACTATGTACTGATGTATGCCAGAAATCTTGCTAATTTCGTAATTGGTAGGCTACCTCGCACAGAAGAAGCTAACGCACGCTACCAGAACCCCGACAATGACCCAAGAGGAGTTTGGAAACCGAGCGACTTATCGGTAAAAACATATAATGCAGCTTGTGATTATCCTATTACAACGCCCTCCGGGCGTGTAATAGAGCCTCCAGCAGGTCGCTGCTGGAGTCTCTCCAAAAATGCATTTTTGGAGAGACTCCAAGATAATAGAATATATTTTGGAGCAGATGGCAACAGCGTTCCATGTATGAAGAGGTTCCTTACCGAGTTAAAATATGACGGAATGGCTCCAACTTCTATTATGTTCTATAAGGATGTAGGTCATAGTCAGGAAGGAGCGAAGGAGGTCACAAAACTTCTGGACGCTGGTGCATTCGACGGTCCCAAACCTGTAAGGTTGCTGACGCGGCTTTTGACGCTGGCAAACCTTAAAGATGATTCTATCGTGCTGGATTTCTTCTCCGGATCGGCAACAACTGCTCATGCGGTTATGCAGATGAACGCTGACAAAGGAAGCCATATTAAATATGCTATGGTGCAGTTACCGGAAGCGTGTGACGAGGAAGGCACTGCGTATAAGGCGGGTTTCTCAACTATCTGCGAAATCGGCAAGGAGCGCATCCGCCGCGCTGGGGATAAAATCAAGTCCGAAAGCCCCATGACCACGCAAGACCTCGACATTGGTTTCCGCGTCCTCAAGCTGGACGATACCAACATGAAGGACGTCTACTATGCGCCGGATGACTACGATCAGGGGATGCTTGCGGGGCTGGAATCCAACATCAAGGATGACCGCACCGACCTCGACCTGCTGTTCGGCTGCCTGATCGACTGGGGTCTGCCGCTGTCCCTGCCGTACAAGTCCGAGCAGTTGGGCGGCTGCACTGTCCACACCTACAATGACGGCGACCTCATCGCTTGCTTTGACGCAAATATTCCCGAAAGCGTGGTCAAGGAGATCGCACAGCGTAAACCGCTCCGTGCTGTCTTCCGCGATTCCGGTTTTGCATCCAGCCCGGAGAAAATCAACGTGTTCGAGATTTTCAAGCTCTATATGCCGGAAGATGCAAACGATATTTCCAAGCGCGTGAGGGTGATCTGAGGAGGTGCGGAAATGGACAATAACAGTTTAATACCAAAGACTCCGGATACTCTCGCAGTCAACTTGAATGCTTTGTGCCGCAACTCCATTGAACTGATTCAGCACGCTCGAAAAATTGCAGTCAATCAGGTCAATCTCGTTCAGCTTATGACGTACTATGCGCTGGGCTATTGGATCGTGGAAGAGCAGCAGTCTGGGAAAGACCGCGCCGGATACGGCAAAAAGGTCATTCAGACACTCTCCGATGCGCTGAATACAGAGTTCGGCAAGGGATTTTCGGTTGATACTCTTGAAAACGCAAGAAAATTTTACCTAAATTATCAGGATCGAATTTCCGAAGCAGTGTTTCGGAAATTCGTTGAAGGAAAATCCAACACGCTGTTTCGGATTTCGGACGAGTCTGCTCCGTTTACACTTTCATGGTCGCACTATCTGCAACTCATGCGAATCAAAAATCCGGATGAACGCAGCTTTTACGAAATTGAGGCAGCAAAATCTGCATGGAGCTTGCGGACGCTACAACGGCAGTACAATTCGAGCCTGTACGAGCGGCTGGCACTCAGCCGGAACAAGGGCGAAGTCATGCGCCTTGCGCGTGAAGGCAACGTGATTGAAAAGCCTACGGATATTGTCAAACAGCCGACTGTGCTTGAATTTTTAGGGCTTGAAGAACAGGCGAAGTATTCCGAAACAGACCTTGAATCCGCAATTATTGACAAGCTGCAAAAGTTTCTGCTTGAATTGGGCAAAGGCTATCTCTTTGAAGCGCGTCAGAAGCGATTCACCTACGACGAGGAAAACTTCTATGTTGACCTTGTCTTCTATAACCGTCTGCTCCGCTGCTATGTGCTGATCGATCTGAAAATCGACAAGCTCACCCATCAGGACTTGGGACAGATGCAGATGTATGTCAACTACTATGACCGCTGCCAGAAGCTCCCTGACGAAAATCCGACCATCGGCATTTTGCTCTGCAAGGAAAAGAACGACGCAGTAGTTCAGATGACCTTACCCGAAAACAGCAATATCTTCGCATCAGAGTACAGCCTGTATCTGCCGGACAAGAAGATGCTGCAAAAGAAGCTGCAAGAGTGGATCGATGAGGAAACCGGAGGTGAAGACGATTGAAGCTGCAATTCAAACATCAAAAATTTCAAGCGGATGCGGCAAAAGCGGTCGTTGATGTCTTTGCCGGACAGCCGTACCTCACGCCTACCTATATGATGGACAGAGGCTACGGTCAGCAGACGATCACAGATGACACGGACTTTACAGGTTGGCGCAATGAGCGCATTGTACCGGAGATTTCCGACAGGCTGATTCTGGAGCATTTGCAGAAAGTGCAACGTACCAATCAGATCAAGCCGTCCGAAAAGCTGGAAGGACGCTATAACCTGACGATTGAAATGGAAACCGGCGTCGGCAAGACCTATACCTACATCAAGACCATGTACGAACTGAACAAGCACTATGGTTGGAGCAAATTTATCGTGGTCGTGCCGAGCATTGCCATCCGCGAGGGCGTTTATAAGTCCTTTCAGGTGACGCAGGAGCATTTCGCGGAGGAATACGGCAAGAAAATCCGGTTTTTCATCTACAATTCTGCCCAGCTCACGGAGATTGACCGCTTTGCATCGGATAGTTCCATCAATGTCATGATCATCAATGTGCAGGCATTCAACAAGTCCGTTGATGCAAATGAAAAGTTGGAAAACGGCAAAAGGGCAGACAAAAATGCAGCCATTATATTTAGGAAACTGGATAGTTTCCGTTCTCGCCGTCCGATTGATATTATTGCGAAAACGAATCCAATTTTGATTATCGATGAGCCGCAGTCGGTCGAAGGACCTGCCGCTAAGAAAAATCTAAAGCTATTTTGCCCGCTGCTGACGCTGCGTTATTCCGCAACCCATAAATCGGACAGCATCTATAACATGGTCTATCGCCTTGATGCAATGGAGGCGTATAACAAGCGGCTGGTCAAGAAGATCGCCGTTAAGGGCATCACCGAGTCCGGCAGCACGGCAACCGAGGGATTTGTCTATCTGGAAAGCATCAACCTTTCCAAAGCTGACCCGACAGCGACCATTCAGTTTGACTTCAAAGGAGCGTCCGGTATTCGCAAGAAAAATGCGACGGTCGGTATCGGTTACAATCTCTATGATAATTCCGGCAATCTGGATGAGTACAAGGTTGGATTTGTGGTCAAAGCTATCGACGGACGTGATAACTCCGTGGAGTTCCTGAACGGTATCAAAATCTTTGCCGGAGATGTGATCGGCAAGGTCAGCGAAGACCAGCTCCGACGCATTCAGATCCGCGAAACGATTCTTTCCCACTTGGAGCGGGAACGTCAGCTTTTCCACAAGGGCATCAAGGTCCTGTCCCTGTTCTTTATCGACGAGGTTGCAAAGTACAAGCAGTACGACGAGGCTGGGCATCCGTTCAACGGCATCTATGCGGATATGTTCGAGGAAGAATACAACGACATTCTCAGCTCCATGCAGCGGGAAATCGGAGACGAGGACTACATCCGCTACCTGGACGCGATTTCTGCCCATGATACTCACGCCGGTTACTTCTCCGTGGACAAAAAGGGCAAGATGACCGACAGCAAGCTCTCTGACAAAAAGGAAGGCACCTCCGACGATATTGACGCCTATGACCTAATCATGAAGAACAAGGAGCTGCTTCTGGATCGTGATCCGAAAAAGTCACCGGTGCGTTTCATTTTCTCGCACTCCGCGCTGCGCGAAGGCTGGGATAACCCGAACGTGTTCCAGATTTGCACGCTGAAACAGAGCAGCAGCGAGGTTCGCAAACGTCAGGAAGTCGGTCGCGGATTGCGCCTTTGCGTCAATCAGGACGGTGAGCGTATGGATGCCAATGTCCTCGGCAGTGATGTTCATTCTATCAATGTGTTGACCGTTATTGCCAGTGAGAGCTATGACAGCTTTGCAAAAGGCTTACAGAGCGAACTTGCCGATGCAGTTGCAGGACGCCCCGTGGCTGTTACTGCCGATCTCTTCAAGGGCAAGGTCATTGTGGATGCCAGAGGCAACGAACAGGTTGTGGACGGCGATACGGCGCAGGCGATCTTTGAGGATTTGATCTCCAACGGATATGTCAAGCGCGGCGTACTGACCGATAAGTATTATGCTGACAAAGCAAACGGTACGATTCAGATTGCAGAAGAAGTGGCAGACAGTTGCGATTCTGTGATCAATATTCTTGATTCCGTCTATGATAGCCGCACCATGCAACCGGAGAATGCCCGCGACAAGAACGTCGAGCTGCAAGTTGATCCTGACAAGCTCGCCATGCCGGAGTTCAAGGCGCTCTGGAAACGCATCAGCCCGAAATCTGTGTATGTGGTTGATTTTGACACCGATGAGCTTGTAAACAAGGCGATTGCTTCCATCAACCGAAATCTCCATGTACCGAAAATCTTCTTCAAAGTTGAAACCGGCGCAATGGAGGAGATCAAGTCAAAGGACTCGCTTCTTGACGGAAGTGCATTCTCAAAGTCAAAGTCATCTACTTATGACAGCAGCAAGCAAATTCGCGCCAACAGCAGCGTAAAGTATGATCTGATCGGCAAGCTGGTCGGGGAGACCGGTTTGACACGAAAAGCAGTTGTTGCAATCTTGACTGGCATTGAAAGAGCTGTTTTCGAGCAGTTCAAGTTCAATCCGGAAGAATTTATCATCAAAGCAGCCGCCTTAATCAATGACGAAAAGGCAACTGCAATCATTCAGCACATCACATATAATGTGCTTGACGAGCATTACGACACGGACATCTTTACCGAACCAACCATCAAGGGCAAGCTCGGTACGAACGCGATGAAAGCGCAGCGGCATCTATACGATCATATCGTGTATGATTCCACAAACGAGCGCGATTTTGCCACCGATTTGGACACCAACACAGATGTTGCGGTTTATGTGAAGTTGCCGGACAGCTTCTATATTGCAACACCGGTGGGGCATTATAATCCAGACTGGGCGATTGCGTTCTATGAAGGCACTGTCAAGCACATCTATTTCGTTGCTGAAACGAAAGGCTCCATGTCTTCTATGCAGCTCCGGCTCATTGAGGAATCGAAAATTCACTGTGCAAGGGAGCATTTCAAGGCGATCAGCAATGGGAATGTGGTATATGATGTGGTGGATAGCTACCAGACACTTCTTGAACGAGTGATGAAATAACTCACACCTTGTGAACTGCGAGATAAACTGATGGGGAGATACCTATGGACGCACGAAAGTGCTTAATCATCATAAAAGGAAAAGACCAGACGGACTCGGTTGCAAGCTTTCAGTTCCATGACGGGAAGTGCGAGGTCGTCTATACCAGTGCGCCCAATAAGACATACAGCTTCCAGAGCAGTAATGTGGAGATTCTACCCCTGAAAAAGAAAATCGACCCCGCACAGGTGATTGTTACCGCAAATGGGCAAACAATCAGCGAAATTGATGAGCTTCTCGACTTCGGCGGATATTATCGCATTGTCCGCAACGGAAAGAAAGATTTATCGTTCCGTAGGAGTGAAGTGCAGTTCCAGCAGAATTGCCTGACAGGCGGTAAAAATCAAGAGGTATTCCAATATTTCAAGGAGACTGCCGCAGCAATCAGTCTGGTGGCGGAAAACGGCATCAACATCCTGAGCATGCAGTATGACAAGATCAAGCAGGTCAGCGAGAATACCGTGCTGGCAAGCTATCTTGCACCGCAGAAGGAAGTCAAAGCGCCCCAGATGCCGGAGGCGGTGATTTATCCGTTTGGCTTGAACCAGAGTCAGAAGCTGGCGGTGGAGCGGGCGCTTTCTTCCAAAATCAGTATCATTCAGGGACCTCCGGGGACAGGGAAAACACAGACGATTCTAAATATCATTGCCAATGTGGTTCGGAGCGGGAAGACCGTGGCGGTCGTGTCCAACAACAACTCTGCAACACACAATGTGGCGGAAAAGCTGGAAAAGAAGAATGTCAGCTTTCTGACCGCATTTCTCGGAAGTCTTGCCAACAAGCAAAAGTTTCTGGAGGCGCAGACCGGCGCCTATCCGAATATGAGCGATTGGGAAATGCCCACGGAAGAACGGCAGCAGTTGGATCAGGAGACAACTGCGCTCTCCAAAGAGCTGAACGAAATGCTCAACGCCAAGAACCGCATTGCGGAAATTGAGCAGGAGTTTTTGCAGCTGAATCCGGAGCAGCACTATTTCGAGGAATACTATGCGACTTACAGCGACGCACCGACGGAGAGCCTGGACAAGCTATCCTCGCAGAAAATCCTTGCGCTTTGGATGGAATTTGAACAGCATGCAGAACATGAGAGCCGCTTAGGCCTTCTGCAAAAACTCTCCATCATGTTCCGATTTAATCGCAATGTGCTCAAACTGTTTCTCCGTTCCCCAGAACTGGTTATTCCTTATTTGCAGAGTCAGTTCTATGCCGTAAAAAGGAGAGAATTGGAGACCGAAAAGCAGGAACTGAACCGCAAGCTGGAACACTACGCTTTCGATGCGAAAATGGACGAACTTACTCAGAAGTCCCTGCGGCTGTTCCGGGCGGAACTGGCGACGCGGTATCACTGGCAAAGTGACAGACGGCGCTTTGAAAAGAACGATTTCCGCCGGAATTCCGCGGAGTTTACCCGTGAGTACCCGGTGGTGCTCAGCACGACCTATTCCATTAAGGGGACGCTGAGCATCGACCATGTCTATGATTATCTGATCGTAGATGAAGCCTCACAGGTCGATCTGGCTACTGGTGTTTTGGCATTTTCCTGTGCGCGGAATATAGTAATTGTCGGGGACTTGAAGCAGCTACCCAATGTGCTGACGGAGGATGACATTCGCACCAGCGATGCCATTTGGCAGAAGTATTCCTTGGATGAGCGTTACCGCTTTTCTACCCACAGTTTGCTGTCCTCTGCATTGGAAATATGGCAGGATGCACCTGTTACGCTGCTGCGGGAACACTACCGCTGTCACCCGAAGATCATCAATTTCTGCAATCAGAAGTTCTACCACGGACAGCTGATCGTTATGACAAAAGACCATGATGAGCCGGATGTATTGACCATGTACCGGACGATTGCCGGTAATCACGCCCGTGGGCATCTCAACCAGCGCCAGATCGATGTCATCCAACAGGAGGTACTTCCACGGCTGCATCAGCAGAATTTCCAGAGCATCGGCATTATTACGCCGTATCGGGACCAGGTGACAGCCATCCGCAAGCAGCTGGGAGATACTTATGAGGTGGACACCGTCCACAAGTTTCAGGGACGGGAACAAGATGCTATCATTCTGACCTCAGTCGACAATGTCATCACGGATTTTGTGGATGATCCCCATATGCTGAATGTGGCGGTTTCCCGTGCGGTTCATTCGCTGGCAGTGGTCACATCGCAGGACCCACGCAATGACCAGACCAACTACGGCGACCTAACGCGGTACATCGAATATAACAATTTTGAGGTTATCCAGAGTCAGGTCTACTCCGTATTCGATATGCTCTATCAGGGCTATGCCGAGCAACGCAGAGCATATCTGCAAAAACATAAGCGGGTATCGGAGTACGATTCCGAGAATCTCATGTACTCTGTGATTCAAGAGGTGTTGTCTGAGGAGGCGTTTTCCTCTATCGGTTGTGCAGTGCATGTTTCTCTTGCGACACTGGTGAAGAACTATGAACCGCTGACAGAGGGAGAACGCCAATATGCCCGCAATCCATTGACCCATGTGGATTTCTTGCTGTTCAATCAGATGGATAAGCAACCCGTGTTGGCGATTGAAGTAGACGGGACTGGCTTCCACGAAGCGGGGAGCAAGCAGGCAGAGCGAGATATGAAGAAAAACTCCATTCTGGAGAAGTGCGGCGTCTCGCTGCTGCGACTGCGCACAGATGGCAGCGGGGAAAAAGAAAAAATCCAGACTGCACTAAAGGGAGAATGACTATGCCGAGAATTATCAGGAATGCAATCAGATGCAAAAAATGTGGAGATATCATCGAAAGCGAAACTGCCCATGATTTCAAATTTTGCAGCTGCGGCTCGTGCGCTGTGGATGGTGGCCTTGATTATCTTCGTAGGTGCGGAAACCTTGGAGATTGGGAAGAACTGTCCAAAGCGGAAAAGGTGGAAGACAAAGATTCGTTGACTTGATTTTGGTTTGTGGAATTGGTGACACCAGGATATCGCTTATCATCATTCGCAATGTCACTACGAATTGCCCAGGGCAGCCATCGCCATAAAAAAGCCCCTCTCAGCATGGATGCAAACAGAAGTAAAAATTGCTTAGGGGTATAGTTAACTTGCGAGAGCAAGTCACCAGTAAAGCAACCCGCAATCGCAACGCGGCATCTAAAAAGTTAATATCCCGGAAGTCCAGTAAAATCAAGGGGTTCCGGTTCCATGGGGGTATAGCTCAGCTGGGAGAGCGCTTGAATGGCATTCAAGAGGTCAGCGGTTCGATCCCGCTTATCTCCACCAACAACAGACCGTAAGGCCAACGCCTTACGGTCTTGTTCTATCTACGGTTCAGATACACCTCCCTGCTTCCCACAACAATTAAATCAAGCACACAATTGGCGCCCATTTTCAATGCGAAGATGGGCGCTTTTTTATTTTATCAACGAAGGAGGAAAACAGATATGAACGACCACAGTAAAGATTTGCAAACTCGCTTCCTCAGAGAAGCAGCAATCGTCCTTACCAAGGAGGGTTTCCAGTTGGACGAAGTTCACACTGACAGGCTGTGTATCCTGCTTGACAGTTCGCCGCTTTGTGAAGTAACTGAGAGCGGCGGTGTTGCTTACCGCAATGAGAATATTGACGAGCCGGAGCGAATCGCTGCCAAGGACAAGGTGTATGAGATTGTCAGGACCACAG
>ULYX01006992.1_pt1 | contig 17276 bp, 9 predicted proteins | sample 1962591 | NCBI WGS metagenome assembly ULYX01 (sample SAMEA4835874, study PRJEB28245) | human gut metagenome | biome: gut microbiome; material: fecal sample | place: Denmark | collected 2008
GTCAGCCGGTACCCGACCGCCAGCGCCTGGCCTTTGCCGATTTTCTGGCCCGTGAGACAGGCAATCCGTATGCAGCCTGGTACGTCAACCACTGCCAAAGAGACCTGAGAAGAGACTTTGAGCTCCGTCTCTACCGCATGGCACGTAGTGAAAAGACTTATTCCGACAACAAGCAATTGCCCGAAGACCGAGGCAATGCCCTCTGGCTGGAAGACATTGGAGAAGTAGTGGCTCATTCTGCCCTTCAGAATACCAACCGGAATCTTTTCCTGAGCTTCCGTTCCAGCCCCTTCGGTTCGGGAAGCCATACCCTGGCCGACCAGAACAGCTTCAACCTGCACTTCAGAGGAGTACCGGTGTACCGTTCCACAGGTTACTACCTGAATTTCAGCGATGCACATAACCTGATGTCCTATCGTCACACACGGGCGCACAATAGTATCCTTGTGGACGGTATCGGACAGCCCTTTACCACACGTGCCTACGGAAAAATCACCCGCATGCTGAACGGTGAGACCATCACCTATGCAGTAGGCGATGCTTCGAATGCGTACTGCGGTGTCAGCGAATACCCCATGTGGATAGAAAACTTCAAGAAAGCCGGCATTACCCAGACACCTGAAAACGGATTCGGCGAAACTCCGCTGACCAAATACCGTCGACACATCTTCCTGCTGCATCCGGACATCGTACTGATTTATGATGAACTGGAGGCATCCCGTCCGGTACGTTGGGACTGGCTGCTGCATAGTCCCGTACAGTTCCAGATTGACGGAAAAAATGCCACACTCACCACGCGTTATGAGCAGAAACAATTCTCTTCCGTGGCACAACTGTTCAGCAATCAGCCGTGCGAAATCACACAGACCGACCAGTTTGTGTGCCCGCCCGACCCGAAAAAGATGAAAAAAGGGCAGGAAAGCAAATATGTCAACCAATGGCATCTCACGGCTACCTTCCAGCCAAGTGCCGCCAACCGCATCCTGACTGTGATTCGCATTCTTCCTGACGGACAGAAAATGTCGGAACTTATCCGAAAAGGAAACACCTTCACCTGCGGCCGATGGAAAATCCAGGCAGAACTGGATCCGTCGCAACCAGCTTCACTTCAGGTTGTCAATACCCGCAACAATGCCACATTCAGTCTGGGAAATAACGACGTACAGATTGGAGGTACCACCTACAAACGGCTGGAAAAAGGTTCTTCCGTATTATACGATAAGATTGACGGAGAATGGCTCGTACATGAAATGTCAGACTATGAACCTCAATTTACAAGTGCAGGACCTGCCAAATAACAAATACTAATAGATTTTATTTATGAAAAGATTCAACCTAATCACCGGAACCGTAATGGCATTAGCCATTACGACCGGAACAGTACAGGCACAACAGTTCGTAGACAAAAAACAAACAGATGTGCATGTAATGTCTAAGACCTATACCTGGCCTCAAGACCAGGCAGTACTGCAAAAGCTGGACCAATGGCAGGATTTGAAATTCGGGGTATTGTTCCACTGGGGACTATATTCGGTAAAAGGTATCAACGAATCATGGCCGCTATGCTCTGAAGAACGATTCTTGAAACGCCGCAAATCCATTCAGCCTCAAATGAATTATGAAGAATTCAAGCAATGGTACTGGGGACAGATCAATAATTTTAACCCCACAGAATTTAACCCCGAAGAATGGGCCGACATAATGAAAGACGCAGGGATGAAATATGTAGTATTTACCACCAAACACCACGATGGATTCTGCATGTTCGACACTCAAACCACTTCGTTTTCAATTGCTCATGGTCCTTTTAGCAATAACCCCAAGAAAGATGTGGCCTACCATGTGTTTGATGCCTTCCGCAAAAAAGACTTTATGATAGGAGCCTATTTTTCCAAGCCGGACTGGCATTGTGAATATTATTGGAATCCGGACATGGCAACCCCAGACAGAAACGTAAATTATCAAATAAAACTGCATAAAGAATGGTGGAGGAAATTCCAGGAATATACAGCCAGACAAATAGACGAACTGACAACCCGCTATGGCCAAATAGATATTTTATGGCTGGACGGAGGCCAGGTACGTCCTGACAACGGACAAGACATCCACCTGGACCGGATTATTGACAAGGCACGCCAGAAACAGCCTGGTATGCTTGCAGTAGACCGCACAGTGCCCGGACGCAACGAAAACTATGCGACCCCTGAAATGAGAATCCCTTCCACACAACTGAACTATCCTTGGGAAAGCAATCTACAATTAGCTAACGGATGGGGATGGAGAAAAAACAGTTTATATAAATCTCCACAAACCATTATCAATAACCTGATTGAGATAACCGCAAAAGGGGGAGCACTTCTGCTGGGAGTAGGCCCCACTCCACAAGGTACCATAGAAGAAAAGGCTGCCATCTGTCTCCGACAGGTAGGAGAATGGCTGAAAAGTTATGGGAAGGCAATCTATGCAACCAGAATCACTCCTCACTATAACGACGGAAATGTATGGTTTACGACTTCCAAAGACCACAAGACGCTGTATGCGCTGTATGCACTTCCCGAAGGAGAAACACTGCCTTCCACCATTACCTGGAAAGGCAATGAACCCAAAGGAGCCATACGCCTCATAAAAGGAAATCGTAAAGTAAAGCATACCTGCAAAAACGGAATTATAACCGTAGAATTGCCCAAAGAATTAAAAAATGAACCGATAGCCTTCTATTATAACAGAAAATAAAAAGCTTTATCTGCCTAAATAGAAAACATATAAAAAAGAAGATTCGACCCTATAAAAACCTGTCGAATCTTCTTTTTTTGCAATCAGCTGAATAATAATAGTTTATACTTTCTCATTTCATTATTTCAAAACGCACTTGCGTTTTCAGAAGGCGGCTCCGGAGCGACTTGAAACCGGTGTGCAATCAGTCATCTCGCTCACCGTAAACTCCCCGTCCACCTCATCATAAAGCAACGAAGAATTACGATACTGACGATAATAAGGCTTTCCTCCAAGCCACGGACTGGAGGAACCGTAACTATAGACCGCTCCACATTCCGTATTCGTCACACACAGATTTTCCGGCTTTTCGGAAGACAAATTAACCTCTATTTTCCAAGGACCACAAAGAAGGCAGTCACCCTCCTGCGTTATTGGCTGAACAGATTTTGCATCCGGCTTTACCTGTACCAGTGTCAAAAGGCGACACTTTGCCTGCCCTGGCACAGAAACCGTCAAATGCCACTGATTCGGATACTGCGGGTCATTGGGTACAGAGGTAGGAGGAACCGCAAAAAGATCAGTTTGTGACACTTCACAAGGATGCTCACAAAACATCGCAGCCACAGCTACTCCTCCATCTTGCAAATGCGACGTAAACTGTTTCTGTGAGTCTGTCCATTCGAACGCCGTCGGGCTATGCAGCAACCAGTCCCATCGTACCGGGCAGGATGCCTCCAATTCATCATAAATCAGTACGATGTCCGGATAGAGCATGATCATCTGACGGCGATATTTGGTCAGCGGAGTTTCGCCGAATCCGTTTTCAGGCGTCTGTTCAATACCGGCTTTCTGAAAACTTTCTATCCACATAGGATCTTCACTGATGCCGCAATATGCATGCGATGCATCCCCCAGGCAATAACCGATATGTTCTCCTCCGGCTGCACGTAACAACATGCCGTATCCTTCGGTGGAAAAAGGCTGTCCGATGCCATCTACAAGGATGCTGTTGTGTGCCCTTGTATGACGATAAGACATCAGGTTATGTGCATCGCTAAAATTCAGATAATATCCTGTGTGATAATATACCTCCTTCCCTCCATACAGCAGGTTAAAACTGTTCTGGTCGGCCAGCGTATGACTTCCCGAGCCGAACGTACTCGAACGGAAAGCAAGACTGAGATTATTTTCCGTCGACGCCAGGTTACTGTGCATCACCACCTCACCGATGTCCTTATACCATTTCAGTTTCGGGGCAGAAGCAGGAAAGTCTGTCGCATACGTAGCCGGATTTACCATGCGATACAAGCGCAGTTCCACATCCTGCACGAGGTCTTTCTGACATTCTCCGGCATACCATCCGGCATACGCATCGCCCGTTTCGCGAGCTAGAAAATCAGCAAAAGCAGCACGCTGTCTTCCTGGTTCCTCTCTCTTCTCGCTGCCATCTCCAAATCCGGCACTTTTCGAAGAAGGCGGCCAGCTATAAACCATCGACTGCCCTGCTTGCTGATACCAGGGATGTTGCAGAAAGTCGGCACGCGACACATACGAAAGTAACATGGGCATATAAAACAACGTACGGACATTCGCCTCAAAATATCCCGTTCCGTTAATCCAAGCTCCATCGCGATTGAATCCGGAAGCCGGAGCACGGGCTGTCCATAACTCATAATAGTACGTCAACATACGTAAAGCCTGTGCGGCATACTCACTCTTGTCATACAGGCAAAAAGCAATCTGAAACAATACACGCATATTCTGCTGCCAGAAATGGTTGTCGAAAATATGATTTTCCTGCATACCACAATAAGCGTCAAAATAATACGTGGCCACCCGCCACAGCTGTTCTTCAACCCGACTGCGTACATCCGTTCCCAACTTGTCATACAACATGTCATAGGGAGCCAGAAAACTATAGGCAATGTCCGTAGAAGCAAAATTCCCAGCAAACAATTCCGTATCCGTGAAAGGATGCTCCAGCAGCACATTCAGGATTTCTTCCATCTTCCGCGCATAGTCTCCGCGCTGAGTCAGATGAAAGGCCTGATAAAGATATTCCACATTGGCTGCCACCGTTTCCATGTGAGAGGCGCTATACGGTGCAATCAACGACTCATAATCGGCTTGCAAGGCATTCTCCGCACGATTTTTCAGTGCCTGATATTCTTCGTGGGATGTCACGTGACGACGAGCCTCATCTATCTTCGGATCGAGAAAACAATACAACCGAGGATGACGCAGAGGAAGTCCCTGACGAAAATCGTCAAATGCAGGAGTCACAAAAACCGGCGTTTCCTCCTTTACCTCAAATTCAATGGGGTCACTCCATGCTTCTTCTTTCCCATCTTCAGACACATTCCGGTAACGCCAGAACCAGCGTCCCGGAGCAAGTTTCACATGAGGATTGAACATGCACCATTCCTGTTGCTCTGAAAGTTGCGTAGATGCTTCGGGAAAACCGGCATCCTGCGACAATGCAAACTGAAGGAAAGCACCTGTTTTCAGTGACTGAGGCACAATCAGTGGAGACGGATTCAGATATAACTCATTGGAAAGTTTGGGATAAGGCTGCGTACGTGTCTTGTCATGCCAGGCCTCGGGCATTTCAATTTTCTGGGCTTCTTCTGGTGAAGCAGCGGGCACCTCCTCATCTGCACAAGCATACCCTAACAGACAAAAGCATCCCAATGTCCAATATAAAAAATTCATCTTCATCATATCCTATAAAAATTCATTAAAAACAAAGAGTGCTTTCTCCTGTGCCGCCTGCCCAAAACAGAACACCACAACGAAAAAGCACTCCTGATAAATAATATTTATTTGAAGTGATACTATTTATTCTGCAGGTTTAAATATGGTAAGAACAGGACGGATGGCAAATGTAGATGCCTTTCCATTTACATTTACTCCTAATGCTTTTGAGATAGTTTCCTTTCCATCTGCATAGCTTGTCTGTACAGCCATAATCTGACCACCTGTATTTACAGAACTAGACATCACATTAGAGGCAGAAGTATGAGTTCCAAACCAGGAAGATTTTCCTTCATTCATCAAATTAGCTAAAAGTGATGCAAACTGTTCATTTTGAACAACAGCATCTATACCTTCTTCTCCAGCATATCCTAAAGTCATTCCCATTACATCCAATAACTGACGAGCCGATGGAATATACCAATCACTGACATTCGTTATTTCAGACACTGAATTAGTTGTTTTCCATTCATTATATGCTGGCATCAACTCTGTTCCTAAACTAGCTGTTGCAGTCTCCAACTGTTGTGTATATACATATCCATTATAATCGTCTGCAGCCCATGGAGATGCGATTCCATAACTGGTTAAGTCAAGTGGTGTCTCAGCTGTAGTCAAAGCAGCACGTTTTACACTGCTCAACCCCATAGCATACCCCCAAATCTTCGTATCTGCCGATTTTCCGTAATTCGTTGCCACATCACCTCCTTTAGGACCTGCGGCAAACACAATGGCAATGGAATTTTCCGCATCATACGTATCAGAGAAAGAACCGTTTTTCTGCATAAACTGACCTACCTTAGGTGCATTAGGGTCATTATACTCGTCATCAATGTCTACATCCACATCTACATTGCCATCGCCCGATGCAAAATCGATACTTGCCGTAATGTCGTAATTCTGAGTCAGCACCAGTGAGGCTGTCTTAATCGTCACATCGTCCTCACCTACCGTCATCAGAATATCACCAGGCAACTTATTCACATTTGCAGGAGCGAATACATAATTATAGAACCAAATATCGCTATCCTTATCAGCTGGAGCTGCTGCAGTCAGCTTGATATCTTGATTGCTGCTTCCAGAAACCGTGTTATCTTTCACACTGAAACCTGAAGGTACAGTATAAGTCACGCTCAGTGAAGAAGCAGCCTGCACAGTTTCATGTTTCTGGTCTTTGAAAGAAAGTTTCACAAACGGACGCTTCAACACGGCATTGGGAGAACCTGCCAGACTCTTGCCAAAGAAGGCATCGCAAGCAGGATTATTGAACAAAGTGTTGTCTGAAACTTTATAGGTCACGTTGGTCAAATCCTCCGTATTATAATATTTGTCGGTATACTTACCATCCGACACTGCTGCTCCTTCATCCACATAGTCAGCCCAGAAAAGACAGGTATAATCTTCTTCTGCCGGAGTAAAGGTAAAACGGAACTTTTCGTTGACCATCGTCTCTCCGGCTACCTGCTCCATACGCACATCTTCTGTCGTATTGTAATCTACTACCATAATACAACGAAGCTGATGGCCTTCGGGGGCTGCAGGCAAAGTACGTGATTCATTGCCGGACAACGCTCCGGGAACTTCTACAGACACCGTTACCGGAGTACCGGTTACAGTTTCCACATCCGACATATCTTCCTGATTACATGACAACAACCCTAAGCTCAGGGCCATTGCCGAAAACAATAAACTCTTTTTCATGATAATAATATTAAGATTTTTATAAATAGCTTGTTTGAATCATTTTATTCTACCGGTAGCTCAACTTCCTGATTTCCATCAAATCCGGGATTGAACCCGACTCCATCCTCCGGACTTGTTGTCAGAAAATCAAACTGAATGTCTTTATTCTCTCCCTGGGTACACGACAGGCGGAAGCTGGAACTGGCAAGAAGTGTCCCTTTATCCGCATCTTCCACCAGTAAAGTAACCGGGACGGAAAATCCCCCTTCCGAATCGACGAATACATAATCGAACATCAAAGGAAGTGACGTAGCCCCGCCTTTCGGCAAGGACACCGTACGACTATACTGCAAATATTTAAACGCGTGTTTGGTAATCCCATCCAAGGCATTAAAGCCTTTGGGTAAATAATCGTCGTATTTCAGCGTCAGACGAACTTGCGTCACTTCAGGATACTCCCGCAAAAACGACGTCACATCCGTGGCTGTCAGTTCATAGCGTGCTAACGGACGTTCAGGAGTGACTTCCAATGGGAATTCTGCATTCCATTCGTCTTTATATCCCGTCAAATCAATCTCCTTACTGCAATAAAAAGCATCCTTATACTCCGTATTCCCTGTGTAACCCTCGCGACCAATGATGCTGGCAAGTCCTTCCGGACCGTCTATGTCGTAAAACGGTTCTTCTCCTTCCTGCACATAATCGGCCCACACCACCAGCTGGTAACGACGGGCATGCAAACGAAGACGCACCTCAGTCTGCAAGCGGCTGCTGGAAGAAAGGTCCTCATAAATCACCTCCTGCTGTACCAGCTGACGGTCTTCATACGCAGCTACCACAATGCGGTGACTATAGGCTGCTTCTTCATCCTCGGCACGCGCCAGCCGGCCTGTTTTCTGTGCAGCCAGACTTTTCAAGTCAATCAGAATCTTCGCTTTTACAGTCACGGATGTAGGGTCTACCCCCAGCTCACCATCTGCCGTCATTTCCGGATACTCCATCAGACAACTGCTCATCAGTGCCGGAAAAGCCAGCAGCATTCCCCAGCGCAGGAGTTCTCTTTTCAGTCTATTCTTTTTCATGATATAATGCTTTTTCAGTGCTTAAAAACGGTAAACTAACGATGCCCCCACGCGAGTCACTCCCCAATAGTTATAGGTTCCGGCATCAAACTTTGCCCCATTGTCAATGTTATAAAAACGGTCGTACTTCATATTGGCATAGCCAGCCCCGATGAGGAACTCCGCACCCCAATGCTCATCGAACGAAAGCGAATACCCGTAGGTAAGTCCGGCTCCAAGCAACGGACGGCCTGCCACCTGATAACGGTCTTCGTTCCATTTCACATTGAATGCTCCTACATGTGCATGCACGCCTACGAAATGGCCTTCACCCACACCCTTCATCCACCAGCGGGCTTCCGGCTGGAAGAGAACGAGACGCACACCGTGCTCCCGCTCAATGTCCCAAAGGCTGAAATCCAGCGGCAACTCTAACGACACATGCTTGTGCAGCTTTACCTCGGCCGCAATGTTTGCAATGGCACCGGCCCAGTACACTGCATTGGTCTTTATCGCCACATAGCGTGAAGAAGAAGACACCTTTTTAACAGATTTCTTGTCAGACTTCTTAGCCTGCGGCTTCTGCTTGTCCGCCTTCTTTGCGGCAGGCCGTTCTGCCTTGGGCTGGATTTTCAGACGGGTTTTCGTACCTTTCGGTTTGTGAGGTACCTGCCACACCTCTGTGCTGTTTTCTGTTTCCTCTACAAGCGCCGAGGAGTTTGCCGATGCCGTTCCTGCCAAGAGAGACAAGTAAAGCATCGCACCGGCCATAATGTATTTCCTTCTCATGATATTAATTTTTTCAGTTTTTACCTTTTGGAATATATCTTAAATAAGGCAACCCTCCTTTTACCGGATGCTTTTTCATCCATTCTTCCAACATCCGGCGGTATTGCTCGAGCACCGGCGTGTACTTCTCCTCTACGGCAAGGTTGCGCATCTCGCCACGGTCGGACGTCATGTCGAAGAGCTGCTCACGGTAAAGCCCCATATTGTAGAGCACGTATTTGTAGTTTCCGCTGCGCACCATCCATCCCATGGTTCCTCCTCCGTTCTCGCTGAAGTCCGTTTCGGTAACCACATACGGCTGTCCGTCAACCGACGCATCGCCTTTTTCCACTATCGGACGGATGCTCACCCCCTGACGTCCGGCAGGCACTTCCACTCCTACCCAGTCGCACAGGCTCGGCATCAGGTCCACTCCGTTGTTCACCAGCTGAGGAAGCACCTTTCCGGCGTGCTTGCCTTCGGGCAGGCAGACGATGAAAGGCACGTTGACCACTTCTTCGTAAAGCACCGACTTCTGGTTCCACTGGTGTGCGCCCTGCCCGTCGCCATGGTCGCTGGTGAAAATAATCACCGTGTTCTTCCACAAGTTCTGACGGTCTATTTCGTCGACAATCTTTCCAATTTCGGCATCCACAGCCTCCACAAGGCGGAAGTATGCGTTTCGGTAACGCCGCCAGTCGTCGGGCGTATAGCTCCGCGTGGGATGCAGACGATATTTCAACGACTTCTCGTAGGCAACAGCATCCGCGTCATAGGGAGCGACATAAAAGTTGTCCGGCAAGTTCGGGCAATCCTCAATGCTTTCCGGCTCGTCAATTGTGGCAAAAGGAAGCGGCTGCTTCCGCGCATATTCGCAAATGTTATGCGGATTGTCGAACGAAGCCACCAGGAAGAAAGGCTTGTCATGCTTCCGTTGGAGGAACTTCACGCAGGCTTCCGCCAGCCCGTAGTCGTTATGCTCATACAAGCGCTCGAAACCAAAGGCATGCGCTGATGGAAGCGAATTGGTATGTACGTGCCACTTTCCTCCGTAAGCACAAGTATATCCACCTTCATTCATTACATCCCCCAAAGTCTCCGTCCGCAACGAATCGGGAAGCGGAGTACCGTTGGCTGTCAGTCCGACCTCACCCGGCATATACCCCGTAAACATAGAGGCACGCGAAGGGCCGCTCAAAGGCAGCGAACAATAAGCATTTTCAAACCGCACCCCATGTGCGGCCAGACGATCCATATTGGGCGTATGCAGGTCGGCATTACCTGCACAGCTCATGGCGTTGGCCGACTGCTGGTCGGTCATGATATAAATGATGTTCGGACGATGCTGACGCGCCCATGCTGCGAAAGGAACCATCGCCCCACAAATAAAAAGCAATCTATAATTCATAGCAACTTAGTAATTAGGGTTATTCTTATTTTCCAGACAATAATTCACCTGTATTTCATCCAGTGGAATGGGGAAAAGCTCATGTTTGCCAGACACAAAGTTGTATCCGGCCAAAAAAGATTTTTCCGCAGACTGATTGACCACCGTTTTTGAAGCCATCAACTGTAAGGCATCTCCCAGTACTCCCCAGCGCAACAAATCAAATCTGCGCTGTAATTCGAAAGCCAGCTCAAAGCCCCTTTCCCAATAAAGTGCAGTACGAAAACGTCCGGCCTCATCTCCATCCTCTATGAAAGGAAGATCGTATACCTTCGGCGACTTCATCAGGGAAGCATAGTTAGCAGAAGTTATCTCCGTTGCTCCGGCACGCTGACGTACCCGATTAAGCAACTTCCAGGCCTGTGCAGTTTCTCCCGTTTCGTTATAAGCCTCTGCCGCCATCAGTACCACATCGGCATAACGCAGGCTGCAATAATTGACATCGGTAATATTAGGGTCTTTGTATCCCAAAGGCATCCATTCCCTCCGCCATTTGCCAGGATACCAGTTTTTCTTATTCCTGATATTATCTTTCTTCACATGGTTGTAAAGAGTTTTATCCCAATCATACTGATACGTACAAATCATTACATCCCGACGTACATCCGATTCCTCAAAGAAGTCTCTCCATTCCGGAATTACGCGAAACAAGGCATTGGCACGCCCCATAAACTTGTCTGTTTCCGTAGCCTCTATTCCTGGAGCTGCGACCAACGGACCGTTGTACGTTCCCCAATATCCCCTTGCTCCCGTACGACCATCTACCGTATAAAAGGCCACTTCAAAGATACTCTCCTTCGAATGAAGTTCTCCAGCTGAAAACGACTTAAACAGTGCTTCATAACCTCCCTCATAGAAATCATGGTAACCGTTTTCCTGGAAAGCCTCCCATTCATCTATCACCTTTGCAAAATAAGTCTGTCGTAATTCTTCTTCCGGACGAGTCATTGTACCGTCCATCTGCAAGGAATATCCGGCACGCTGAAGCAATACCCGCATCAGCAAAGCACGGGCTGCGCCTTGAGTGGCACGTTCTGGCGAAGAGGCCTCATTGGCCCAGCTCATATTTTCTTTGGCATCGTCCAGATCGTCCACAATCTGATCATAAATCACCTCACGCGAAGTACGGGGCTGATAAGCTTCCTCATAACTTCCGGTCGATGTAGTCTTATAAGGTACATCTCCCCAATACTTTACCAGATTAAATGAAAGAAACGCACGGAGAAATTTTGCCTCTGCCACCAGTGATTGCAGTTTCTCGTTTTCTGCAAAACCTTGCATCTCCTGAATACCTTCTATCATGTAGTTGGCACGTTCAATTCCCTGATAAGTGGCCTGCCAAACAGCTTCCACGTACTTATTGGTTGTAGACAACATATAATGCGCAATGTCGCGTCGAGCGTTATCCGTATTGGTACCCGATGCGTAATACGTGTCGTCTGAAGCACCAAAAGCCATTTCACTGTCGCCATACAAGGTGGGCAATACATTATAAATGCCGATGACTCCCATCTCGGCTTTCGCCTCGCTGGTGAAAAAATCTTCTTTTTCATAATAGGAATCAGGATGCTCCGTCAACGCATCCTGACAGGCTGTCATCCAAAGAAGCGTTCCCACTCCCATCAAAAATATCTTCAAACTCTTTATCATGGCTTCATTAATTATAAGGTTAAATTCAATCCGAACACAAACGAACGGCTACGTGGATATGCACCAAAATCAACTCCGGGAGTCAGGTTATTTCCCTTGGTAGACACTTCCGGATCAAAACCGCTGTAAGGAGTCCAGATAAACAGGTTACTGCCGGTAAAATATAGTCTCAGTTTACTGATTCCCCATGGTTTTATCCACTTCCGAGGAAATGTATATCCCAAAGTAAGGTTACTCAATCGCAAGAATGAAGCATCTTCTACAGCCCAGGAATGCACATAATAATCACCGTTCTCCAGGTCGGCTACCGAAGCAACCGTCTTACCGGAATTCAGTTTCGCCAACACATCCGGATCTGTCACCTCATTTCCATCAGAATCGATGGTCATCCAACGGTTGGAACTATTGGCCACATCCAGTACGTTCTTATTGGTTGAACCCGCCAACGTATTACTCAGTTTTGTAGCATTCAGCACTTCAGCTCCATAACTGAAAGTAAAGAAGACACTTAAATCGAAATTCCGATATGAGAAACTATTGTTCAATCCTCCATAGAAATCGGGATTGGCATTTCCAATCACCGTACGGTCATTGTCGTTTATAATGCCGTTTCCATCTACATCCTCAAACTTCCAGTAACCGGGTTGTACCCCTTCACGATAAGGCACATTCTCTTTCAGCGTATAGGTCTGAGTGGAAGCATCATAATTAAAGTCATCCACCTGATACAAACCAATGGTCTTAAAGCCATAGAACTGTCCGACAGGACGACCTACCTCAATCTTATGGGTGTTCTGATTGAATCCGAACTGTGCTTCTTCCAGAAAATAATCTTCACCTGACAAAGCCTCAATGCGGTTCTTATTATACGACAAATTGAAGTCTGTGGACCAGGTAAAATTCTTTCGCTGAATATTTACCGAAGAAATGGTCAGGTCTATACCGATGTTCCGGGTCTTTCCCACGTTACGCAACATAGTCGTATAACCGGAAGAAGACGGAACTTTGGAGTTCAGCAGCAAATGAGAACTCTTGTTCAGATAGAATTCCGGAGAAACAATGAGGCGTTGTCCCCAGAAGCCCATATCCAGTCCCACGTTCAATGTTTTGTTTGACTCCCATTGCAGTTCTACACTTGGTATACCCGAAGGTGCATAACCAGGCGATACGGTTTCTCCGCTTGGATAGCTGGCCGACTTCAGAAGATTCAAGGAAGCATAACTCGCAATACGGTTATTTCCGGCCAATCCGTAGCCGGCACGCAACTTCAAATCAGAAAACAAATTCAGTTTCTTGATAAACTCTTCTTCGCTCAACCGCCAGGCAGCCGATACGGAAGGAAAGAATCCCCATTTATGATTGGCACTAAATTTAGAAGAGCCATCGGCACGTATAGTAGCTGTCAGCAAATAACGCTCCCCCCAATTGTAGTTCAGACGAGAAAAAAATGAGATTAACTTATCATCATAATTCACGTTGGAAGTAATTGAACCCGGAGTACCCAGGCTCATGTCATCCAGTCCGATGTCATTATTGGGAAAGTTCGTGGCTGAAGAGACAACCCAGCGTGTCCAGCGTGACACCCATTCCTGTCCCCACATGGCCGTAAATTTCTGTTTTTTTGTCTTATATTCATAATTCAGCACATTGGATGTCTGAAAACTTCCATTCTCCGAATACTGAATACTTCCGTTAATACTGGAACGCTTGGCAGTTGAAGACAGTTCTCCATAAAAACGGTCACGGCGCAGAATCTGGTAACGTGTGCCTATGGTACTTCTGAAAAACCAGCGTTTCCCAAGCCGATAGTTTAATCCACCGTTCAACTGAAAGGTACGTGTCATACGGTCATCCTGCTCCTGTTGGGCAGAAATCAAAGGATTCTGCATCGGATTCGACTCATCATCCACGTACAACGGATCTTCTCCTTGCAGCAACTCTTCTTCCGTTCCATTAATTCCTGCCACGGGACGCGACTGAAGAATGTGCTCCATCTTATTGAATCTGGCATTTCCTTCGGAAGTTCCCATGCCATATACCTTGGACTGCGTAAAATTGACCCTGGCATTCACCGACAGTCGCTTGTTTCCTTTATGAGACAAATTCAAAGATACATTATGTTTTTCATCTCCACTATACACCATGGCACCCAGGTTCTTAAAATACGCATAGCCCAGGCTGTAACTCGTATTCTTATTTCCTCCGGAGATGTTGACACGGTAATTCTGGCTGGTAGTAGTCCGTCCGAGCACTTCCTCCTGCCAGTCTATCCCTCGCTCCGCATAGTTCTCCTGAATTTCCCGGAAAGAGCCATACACATTCTGAAAACGTGTGACTCCTTCTTCTCCATTCAGATACAGGTTTCGCTCATAATCCAGTGTCACAAACTCTTCGGAGGAAAGCACCGGAAGCTTACGGGCAATCTTGGCAAAACCAATATACGAGTCAAAGCTGACAGACAGCCTGGAATCTTCCTTCCCTCCGTTCTTCGTAGTAATCACCACGACTCCATTAGCTCCACGGGCACCATAGATGGCCGTCGCCGAAGCATCCTTCAAAATATCAATGGATTCAATCTCACCTGGATCCAGCTCTGCCATTCCATCTTCACTAGGGAAACCATCAATGACATACAAAGGTTCATTACTCTGGGTAATGGAGATACCACCACGCACACGGATGGAAATGGAGGAACCGGGACCTCCTTCTGACTGGGTAACCTGCACACCGGCCACCCGTCCTGCCAAAGCTTGTGTAACATCCGAAGTCGGCGTTTTCATCAAGTCATCACTTTTTACAGAAACAACCGAGCCGGTCAAGTCACTCCGCTTGGAGGTGCCATATCCGATTACAACCACCTCATCCAGCATTTTGTTATCCTGCTTTAACTGCACATCAATCTTCGTCCTTCCTTTGACCGGTACATTCTGCGTCGCCATGCCGATAAAAGAGAATTGCAACACATCTTTTGCTTCCGCACGAATAGAGTAGGCACCATCCAAACCGGTAATCGTACCTACCGAGGCATTGCCCTTCACACGAATGTTGGCACCGATAACCTCCAGGCCTTCTTCATCCACTACCTTTCCTGTAATGGTCAATGTTTGCGCGAGAAGCATAGCATGTCCCAGACAAAGCAAAAGAAAACTAACAACTATTCTTATATTTCTCATAATACTTAAATTTCAGTTATTATCATCACCACAAAAGTAGGTTGTTTACCCAAATATCGGTTTTAAATCCGTTTTATCTTCTTTCAAAAAGGTTTATTTTTTAAGTCCAGATAGCGTTTCAGGGCCTCCAGATAATAATAATCTGCATAATTCAACGGAGTATCTATTTCCGAACCGTGCGGAAGAGAGCCTACGGAGTGCATCAGTATAAAACCTCCGTTTGTTCCTTTCTGGGCCAGATAAGCCGGACCAGAAAGATTCTTCAATATAGTTTCAGCGTAATTAAAATAAACCTCACCATTGGGTACGAACGTACTAAGCTCCAGGAAAGCCGAGGCTATCACGGCAGCAGCCGAAGCATCACGAGGAGTATCTGCTTTCACCGGTGCATCAAAATCCCAATAACAAATCAGGTCGGGAGCTGTATTGCGTTTTCTAATCATATCGGCCACATGTACTGCTTCTTGCAAGAATAAAGTATCTCCTGTTTCACGGAAACAGGCGGTATAGCCATACACAGCCCATCCTTGTCCTCTGGCCCAGGCAGATTCATCGTTTTTTCCCTGGTGTGTCTGACGCTTTTCCACCGTACCGTCAGCATTATAACTCACCACATGATAGGAAGTATAATCCGGACGGAAATGATGTTTCATTGTCGTACGGGCATGCTGTATGGCCACCTGACGATAACGCATATCACCGGTTAGCTTGCTGACATGAAAAAGCAAATCCAGATTCATCATGTTGTCAATGATGACGGGATAATTCCATGTACCGAAATCCCAGGAACGAATACAGCCAATCTGTACATTAAAACGTGAACACAGATTATCGGCGGTTTCTGACAATACGGATATGATAGAATCATTCGGAGCCAATCGTAAAGCATTTCCGTAACTGCAATTCATCATAAAACCTATGTCATGATTGTCTCTGTATTTACGGACTGGATAAAGCCGGTTGGTATAACGGACGGCTTCTTCCTTTAAGCGTTCGTTCCCGGTAAGTTCATAGGCATACCAAAGGCTGCCGGGAAAGAAACCGCTTGTCCAGTCGTATATGTCACAACTACGAAGCGTTCCCAGCTTTTCTTTTGCCGGATTAGGCCATAAGGAATCGGCAAAAGTAGCAGATTCGCGTTCCAGCTGTTCTTCCAGAAAATCGACTGTATAACCTGTCCACAAAGAGCGGGGCATTTTGACAGAATCTTTCATTTCTTCCGCTGTCAGATTCAGCTGGTAAGAGGCTACATCGAGTGCTTTTTCTATCCAAGCCTCTCTCTTCGTAGAAGGTTGACACGAAGTAAAAACCACACCCGCCAGTACAAATGATAAAAATGTCGTTGTTCTCATGATATTATGTATCTATTCTAAATTATTATTCTTCAGCACAAGTAGTCGGCAATGCCGGACGGTCTGCCACTTCTTCACACTTCCATACCCCATTGATTCTGTCATACAACACCGTGGTACCCTTCGCTTTACGATGATAAGTCTCTCCTTCGATGAGGCAATCCTTGTCACCGTAGCTAAATACTACCCCGGTTGCGGTGTTTTCCACCGTCAATGCAGCGGATTTCCGGACATCAAGTTCTGCAGATATACGCCAGCCATCTACCGTCAGCTTTCCATCTTTTCCTCCAGAAACGACATGACTTTTTCCACTTTCTTCATCTAAGGTGATTATCGTCAGCAGACGATTGGCCTTACGGGGACTAAAAGAAGCCGTTAAATGCCAATAATTTTCCAGTGTTTCGCCCCGAATAGCCAAATCAGGATTGGGAGCAGCCTGAAACTCATTACATTGGGATATTTCACAAGCTTCCGTAGCAAACAAGCGGGCCGTGGAGACAAAACCTCCTTCCGGATGAGGAGTCACCAGGGTATTCGAAGAAGCATCTATCTGAAAGCGAACCGGACTATGAAGGAGCCACTCCCACCGGACTTTCCGGCTGGCTTCCATCTCATCATAGATTACCACAATTCCTGGACGCAAAACCAGAATATGACGGAGATATTTGGTCAG
>ULYX01035980.1_pt1 | contig 17110 bp, 7 predicted proteins | sample 1962591 | NCBI WGS metagenome assembly ULYX01 (sample SAMEA4835874, study PRJEB28245) | human gut metagenome | biome: gut microbiome; material: fecal sample | place: Denmark | collected 2008
AGAGCCGCTTAGGCTGGGCTAATTTTTAACGAACTATTGTAATAACAGAAACTATTAAAAATTAGTATCCTGGATTTTGGTCAAGTTGTGGGTTTTTATCTCGGTATTGCTGTGGAATAGGGAGATAACGGTTGTGTGGCTGGAATACTCTTTTTTCAATGAGTTCTGTACCTGTCACAGTTGCACGTTTTCCTGGGATGGTTTCCTCATTGTTTACTGTACCTGTAATACGGGTTAAAGAACCATTTAATACTGTTTCTGCCAGCATTTTGCCATTGCTGTCTTTCCAACGTAAAATGTCTGCTCTGCGGAATCCTTCACCAGCTAATTCTACGGTACGTTCCCGGCGGATTAACTCACGTAGTGTTTCCTTTGTATTGTATTTATTTTTATCTACATCAGACATGCCGGCACGCTGTCTAATTTGATTTAGTGCACAATATACACTGTCACAAGGTCCGTCTAATTCATTCTTGGCTTCTGCAAAACTTAGCAATACCTCGGCATATCGGAACATAATGGTATTGGCATTGGCATTCCACATATCGGCATAATATGTGGGGCCGTTACCTAAATATTTAGCCCATGTTAATCCTGTTTTAGATGCATTGTCTACTCCACTAGGATCATTGGGGTTATCTTCTCCATTAATTTTCTTGTCTAATGTGTTGATTATTACATCTTCTCCGTCTAGGTTTTTCCAGTTTTGTCCAGGAAAAAGAATTGTGGCTTCCATGCGTGGATCACGGTTTGCAAAAGGATGGGTCGGGTCATAATAATTTCCGGCTTCTTCTTTTGTTAACCCATTATCCATTTCATAAATATCAACCAGATTTTGTGTAGGTACCATGGATGACCATCCTCCGTCTGCATTATTATACATACTTCCAATCATCCAGTTTGAAAGTAAGTTTTGGTCATGTTGGATTGCTAAAATAATTTCTGGTGATTTTTGACCGTCTGTTAAAAATAACTTTTTATATCCGGACGCTGTACCAGAAGTAGAAGGCTCCAATTCATATAAGCCTAACTTGGCAATGGCAACTGCAGCTTGTTTGGCACGGTCATAATCTCCATAGTATAATGCAGACCGCATTTTGATAGCCAATGCTACACCTTGATTTATAGTTCCTGCTTCTACGGCACCACTATTTAACATGGGGATAGCTTCGTCCAATTCTTTATATATAAATTGTTTTACCTCTTCTTCTGTATTGCGTGGAACCTGAGCTTCGGCAGCCGTTTCGTATGAATCTATGATAGGAACTCCTCCATAATACCAGTTCTTTTCAAAATACTGCCATGCACGGATTGTTTTTACTTGTCCAATCATGTTATTCTTTTTAGCAGCATCGGTAAATGCTACTTTTTCAATATTGGTCAGGAAATCATTGCAATTACGGATTGTATTAAAGTTATAGAAATCCCATACTTCGCTGACACCGGCAGACATTCCTCCGTTTCCAATATATTTCCAGCCTTCGTGAAGATGGTAACTAAATCCGATATCAGAGCCGCAATCTGCATATAAAGCCACTCCATCGTCCATCCATCCACTGTAGCAACCTATCATGAATTTTTCAGCGTCTGCTTCTGTCTTCCATGTTGTTTCAGGAGAAAGAGCATCGTGTGGAACGGTATCTAAAAAGTCGTCACATGAAACATTTAATAAAGAAAAACTGGCAATAGCACTTATAAATATATATTTTTTCATACCTATTTTATTTTTGTCTGTACAATCAGAATGTTAAACTAACACCAAAGGAATGGGTCCTGAGTCGTGGATATCCATAACCGTTTGTGTCCATACTTTCCGGATCTATATTGACCATCATGTTATCAATTGTAAATAAATTTTCAGCTGAATAGTATACGCGAAGAGTTTCTACATGGAGTACTTTTAACCAGTTGGTTGGGAATGTATATCCAAATTGTAGATTTTGTAAGCGTACATAGCTGGCATTTTGAATCCAGAAACTAGACATGTTATTCCAAGGATGGCTTGGAGATTTCTTCTCATAAGCAACTCGTGGCATTTTTGCATCTTTGTTTTCCGGTGTCCAAGCATCCAGCCAGGCTGTGGTTGGATGTGACATATCACCATTGAAATCACCGGTTGGGCAAACATACGGCTAACATCTGCTGCGCCTGAGAACATCAAAGAAAGATCAAAGCCTTTATAGCCTGCATTCAAATTTAGACCAAAAGTCCACGCTGGATCTGTAGAACCTAGCAAAACACGGTCATCTTCTGTCATTTTACCGTCATTATTGGTATCTTGATAAATTAGATCACCACCTTTAAATTTGTTGGTTCCAAATGGGTATCCTTCTTGGCTTGCATATTTGTCCATCCAGGCTTGTGCTTCTTCGTCAGAGTTGAAGAATCCATCAGCTTTATAGGCATAGAAAGAATTTAAACGAGCTCCAACCTGACGACGTTTGTATTTATCATTAGGGTCTACCATAGAGTCTACTCCACCGAGATCCAGTAATTCATTTTTATTGTAAGCAAAATTACCAGTAGCTCCGAACTTCCAGTCTCCCCATTGTTTATGATAACTTAAGGTTACTTCAACTCCCCTGTTTACCATGGCCCCAACATTGTCTTTATAGGCGTCTAAAGCAAACTCATTTGGTACGGGTACATCCATGATGATTCCAGTTGTTTTACGGTCATAATAATCAACAGATAAGTCTATTGCATTAAATAAAGATGCGTCTATACCAATTCCCCAGGTGCGTGCTTTTTCCCAACTAATGGTATTTAATTTATACGATTTTTGGTAATATCCGGTTTTTATGGAATTGCCGAACATATAAGTACCATCCAAGTTATAGGTATTTAGCCATGGGTAGAAATCATTTAAAGCACTTTGGTTTCCTAGTAATCCCCATGAAGCACGGATTTTCAGATTATCTAACCAATCTCTACTTCCTTCCATAAATTCTTCTTCACTCATTCTCCATGCTGCTGAGAAAGACGGAAAATATCCCCAGCGATTACCGTCTGCAAAGCGTGAAGATGCGTCGGCACGAATATTGGCTTCGAAAAGGTACTTGCCTGCATAATCATAGTTAATGCGCCCAAACCAGGAAATCATAGCTAACTCGCGAGTGTATCCTTTGGTTTGCTGAGTTGCCGCATCTCCTGCGTTCATATCCGTCAAGTCATTGTTAGGGAAGTTCTTTCGGATACCTTGGTTTTCTGCGTAATTATATTTTTCCAAATGGTAACCAGCCATTCCTTTTATGCCATGCTTGCCAAATTGCTTGTCATAATTTAAAAGAGCATCAAGCGTAGTACGATTCCATTCATAAAAACGCTCGTCTAACTGGTTGGGATTGGATTTTTTATTGGCATTGTATTGGATTTCTTTTCTGAATTCTCGGTAATGCTGCAAATCGTTGACGTATGAACCTGTTAAGGTGGCCTTTAATCCATCTATAATTTGATAGTCTAATGACAATGAACCTGTAAAGTTTTGATTTTTTCGGTCTACAGTTTGATCTGCATCTAACCATGCCAATGGGCTTCCGTCTGAAATTGTTCCGTATGTTCCATCTGAATAGCGTCCAACAATCCATGGAGCCATTTTGCTGGTTAAGTTGATAATCTGGTAAGAACCGCCTCCCGTGTAACTATCTGTTGGATCGGAGTAGTCATTATTGATATACGCCATGTTCATTCGGGCACTGAGCTTGGACGTTAATTTTATATCTAGATTGGTACGTCCGCTGAACTGACGTCTCATGGCATTGGGAAGAATACCGGTTTGGTGTAAATAACTGATTGATCCCATATATTTTACATCTTCTGTTCCTCCGCTAACACTTACATTGTGTGAATGCTGTACTCCTGTTTGGTAAACTTCATCATACCAGTCTGTATTGGGGTAATCAGGGTCTGTGCCATCTTTGAATTTCTGGATTTCTGTTGCATTAAATCGAGGTGTCAGACCTTCTTCTTCCATTACTTTACTATACAAGCGTGCATAATCATACGAACTCATTCGTTCGATGAGTTTAGCTGGAGACTGTATACCTACATAACCATTATAGGAAATACGTGGTTTGCCTGTTTTACCGCGTTTAGTAGTAATCAGGATGACGCCATTGGATGCTTTCGAACCATAAATGGCTGCTGAGGCTGCATCTTTTAGTACAGAAATACTTTCTACGTCGTTCGGATCAATTTCATTCATAGTACTGGTTTCAATACCGTCTACTAAAATATAGGGATCGGCTGAGTTTAATGTTCCTACACCACGTACGCGAATTGTTCCGTTATCTTGTCCCGGTGCACCTCCTCCTGATGTGACAGTTACACCTGGCATTAATCCTTGAATTCCTGTAGATAGATTCTGGATAGGTCTGCTCTCTAAAGTTTTATTATCTACTTGAGCTACTGAACCGGTCAGATTGGCTTTCTTTTGAGTACCATATCCTACAACAACTACATCTTCCAGTACTTCTGAATCTTCTTTCAACAAAATGTTAAATTCCCGTTGATTCTTGACTGGAATTTCTTGTGTCTTGTATCCAATGTAAGAAATCTGTAGGATGTCACCAGACTTTACATCCAGTGTGAAGTCTCCATCCATACCAGTGATAACTCCATTCGTTGTGCCTTTTACCACTACGTTGGCACCGATAACCGGGCCGGTAGCATCGTTTACCACACCCTTGATGCGGATGGTCTGTTGTGTAGCGCGTGCAGTGGAAGCCTTTTTTAGAGCAATTTGTCGGTCATTAATTTCATAGACAACGTCCTGGCCCTCTAGTACTTCATCCAGCACATCTTGAATAGGTCTTCCTTTTACGTTCATATTCACCTGTTTGTTCAGGTTGATAACATTCTTATCGTATAAAAAGACAAACTCACTGTTTGCTTCGATATAGTCAAATACACCCTTCACGGTTGTATTTGTCATCTCGATTGTAAAACTCTGGCTTTGAGCATATAACATGTTCGTGTGTGAAAAGGCGGATAAATTAAACGAACAAAAGCCAATTAATAATAAAGATTTAAAACTTCTTCCTTTGTTATTAAAATTAATTTTTGTATTTCTCATACATTTGCATTATATTAAGTTCAACTATTTTTTGCGAAGCTTAATCTGGCCGGAAGATATGCCCCCCATATCGTTCCGGCTTTTTATTGGTTTATGTGGTGTTTATTGTCATAATTAGTATTATTTTAATGGTTAAACATTAGTTATTTCTGGTCATAACCCATATAGAGTCTTCTTTTTCTTCAAAATCAATAGGGAAGGAGTATGATAGAGTATGCAGAACTTTGCTAAGGCTATTTTTGAGCTCCAGTTTTCCTGAAATTTGGATGTCACTGATATTATTTTTTATAATAAATTTTTTTCCGTAATAAAGTTCTAGTCTCTTTAACACCATTGGTAATGGTTCTTCTTCATATATCAACAGATTGTTAATCCAACTAATGTATTTATTTACATCCACTTTAACAGGTTTTTCCAGATATCCGTCTTTAATCTGAATAAGCTGGTTGGGAACCAAGATTGTTTTATCTTGAGATTTGTTTTCTACTTTTACGCTTCCTTCTACTAATACTACAGAAGAGAGCTGCTCTTCTTGGTAAGAAGATACATTGAATTTTGTACCTAATACCTGTACGCTAAAATTTTTTGTTTTAACGAAAAAGGGCGCTTTCTTGTTATGAGCTACTTCCAAATAGACTTCTCCATCCACAAAAATCTCACGCAAGTTTTCTTTAAATTCATGTGGATATATCACACGTGTACTGGCGTTAACCCAAAGCCGAGTGCCGTCTGCAAGAACAACTTGTGTCTGTTTGCCTGCTGGAGTGATAATCTGGTCAATGTTTTCTTCTTTTGAGGTTTCGTAATGTACTGTATCTTTGTTTACTACTAACGTATTTTTAGAAGTGTAAGCTACTGTTCCATTGGATTGAATTAACACTTCTTTCCCGTTTGATAGTTTTAGTTTTATATCGTTTGTGCTTTTATTCGTAATTATAGAATCAGTTATCATAGCGTACTTTTCGAGCCAATCAGTGTCGTATCCCAATTGGAATTTGCCAGAAACCAATGCTCCGATTGTAATAAGTATTGCAATAGTGGCTGCTGCATAAGTTGATACATAAAAGATACGTCGTTGTCTGATTTTTTGCTGACGTGCGGTCTGTATTTTAATTTGTTCCCATACTTTATCAATTTCTTCAGGCGACTCTACGATTTCTGCTTGCCTGAAGTATTGTAGAAGCATGCGCAAGACTCTATATGTTTGTTGGCGTAATTGTTTCATTTCTTATTACTGTTTTCTTTTAATACGGGGAATATATAAAAATATACTCACTTTATCGAGAAAATTTTTGAGAGAGATGAAAAAATGAAAATTACATTACATATAAAAGCCAAATCTCTTGTATAAAACGAAAAATTTCAAAGCAAATTCTCTGTTTCACACTGTGGGATACAAAAACCACAGTGTGGGATACATATTTCACACTGTGAAATACAAATCCCGCACTGTGAAACAGAGAATATTCAAGGACAAATTGGGAAATGTGCTGAGACTTTTTATAAAAACAAAAGCGGGATATTATGATTGATGGAATTTCGCTATTGTCGGTGTTTTTTAATGACCTTACATGAAACTATTATCTAGTTTTTCAATTTTGAAATGGAATGTAATGGAACCTTCCCACCACATAGAGAAATTAGTCCCCCATAAGTTATTGCTTAGATTGAAATGAATGCCGTTCCGTATATCGGGATAACTGGTGGAGTAATTGAGTCCGTCAGCTTCTCCTATATTGACAAGAAAGGCTTCTTTGCTCCATATACGGTAAGTTCCCGTAGTGGTAACGAGGTCGATGTACCGGTCTATCCCATGCATCTGCCGGTTACCTTTTTCTACTACGTCCATTACGTCTACTCTTTCACCGGTTTTTTCTGCAATAATGGAAATGATATTATCTGCATTGAATGAGAGCCAGTAGGCTTCAGGCAGGCGTACTGCGGGTTTGCGGAAAAGAGTACATGATACTTCTGCTTGTTTTCCATTGTTTGAAATCCATGTTTCGGTTTGTATACGTTCGGGATATACGCCTGAAGGTAGTTCAGGATAAAATGGAAATTTCAATTCAGACACGGTACGTATTCCTTCTTTTTCTTTAGTAGTAGATTGCTTTGTGATTTGTGCGTTAAGAGTAGCACTTATGGCTTCTGAATTTTCCAATCCAGGTTTTCCGAGATCCGCTATTCCCCACTCCGGACGTGTACGCATATAGTTCTTTTGAAATTTGTCATAATCTTTTTGGTTAAACATTTGATAGGATAAACCTGTAATCTGAAATCCTTTCATTAATGATTGGTGCCAGTCAGTCAAAGTAGTGTTCTCTTTGATGTCCTTTAAAGAGATTTGGTCTACTTTCGCGACTTCTTCTATTGCCTCTTTTTGCAAGGAAGGCGGTAATAAAGTTATGGCACTCCCTATATAGGCATCTATTTCTTTCCATGACTGTTCTGCTTTGCTGAATAATTCTGCTGCACGAAAAGCTTTGAATGTTTCCATATTGTACGCATCCCAATGACGCAGGTGATTTTTTACGTCTATCCCTTGGGTATGTTCCGCTATCAATCCTAACTCGGCCACAAAATTCAATTTCCCCTTTTCGTATCCCTTGAATTTACCTTCCTTCTCCCATCTTGAGAAAAGATGGGAAAGTACTCGATATTTAGCCATGCGTATAGGAGAGCCTCCATAACCATAAATCCAAGTATCTCCTATTTCAGAAGTAATAATCGGCAAATCATTACGCATACTCCAAAGGATTTCAGCTACATCGTTTAAGGAAGCTCCTATGACTTCCGCATTAGGGTAACGTTTACGAATATTTGCATAGATTCGTTTTACATCTTCATATTGATGAGGACCATGATTGTCTCCTGTAAAGTTGATTGAGATCACAGTCTTTTCGTCTGGAAGTAAGGTCTCTTCTCCATAGTCTTGCTGGTAAGCAAGAATTAATTCGTTGCCTTCCGAATCTTTCCAGCGGCAAAATGGAGGAACATCAGGAACGGGGCAGGCTGAATTGACTCCGATATGGAGAAAGCGTATTTCGGCATTGGTCAGTGGAGCTATGATACCTCGTGTATGTCCGGGTACGTCGGTCATTTTGGCTGCAATCGTATGCTTTCCGTATTTGCGGTCTAATTCTTTTGAAAGCTGTAAACAACTATTGAACAAGTCTCGGTTCATTGTTTCCGACTCCACAGTATATGGAACCGCATTCCATATAATATCTCCTTCTTGAATGGCCTTGTTCAATCGTTTGATATCTTCCTCCGATGCTTCTTGAAGATACTTCCAGATGAGCCAGGAGCCTGTTGTCCATACATAACGGTCGCCGCTACCGTCGGATTTCATTTTTTCTGCGACATTAATAGCCTTAGGTATAAATTCGTGAATGTAACGTTGTGTAACCACTGAACTCAAATTGGTAAATCCGACATCCAGATGTGTTTTAAAAATCACATATACTTTCCGGACTTGTGAGTTGGGCTGTAGGGTCTGGCTGTTTCCGACTATTATATTAAATATCAGAAACAATGTCAATAAAAATTTTAGTTTCATCTTATTTTCTGGTATTATTGCACAAATTCTGTATCATTCATGATTTTTTCCTTTTTGTTGGTTCGATGAGTCGGATTCGTCTGAGTGCTTCTGTAATAGAAACTTCCAGTTAAACGGATGTCTTCATAAGAACTGCCTATCATCACCTTAAATTCTCCAGGTTCAACTACTCTTTCGTGGTTTGCATTGATTAGAATCAAATCATCCGGCACGAGAGAAAAGTGTACGGTACGGCTTTCACCCGGTTTTAGGTGGATACGTTCAAATCCGCGAAGGTTTTTTTCATAGGTCGTTGTGGAACTAATGACATCGTTTACATATAATTGTATCACTTCATCGCCCTCATAACGTCCTGTATTAGTTATTTTGCAGGAAACTTGTACGTGTCCGGTATGGGTATGGATACTGTCAATGTGCAAATTTTCATATTTAAATTGTGTATAAGACAGTCCGTGTCCGAAACAGTAAAGTAATCCTTTGTTGGCCACCGTATGATAGTGCAGTTCTTCCATGTTGGCATTGGGCTTTGTTGGAATATTCATAGGAAGTTGTCCTACGGTTTTCGGCCAGGTTCCGTTTAATTTTCCTCCTGGAGTATAGTCACCTTTTAGTGCTTCAGCAATGGCAAGTCCACCTTGTGCACCAGGATAGCCTGCGGCTAACACAGCGGGGCAATATTTGTTGCCAAAGTTGATACTGGTTGGCCGTCCCCAAATTAAAACCAGAACAACAGGCTTCCCGGTTTTGACAAGTGCTTGTAATAGTTCTTCTTGGTGGCCGGGAAGATCCAAGCTGCTTCGTGTACGACTTTCTCCGGAAGTGCTTGAACCATCTCCCAATACAGCTACAATAATATCGCTTTCTTGGGAAATACGTACTGCTTCTGCAATACTTTTTTGTTCTTCGGTAGTTAGAGTGTCACGAATTAGTTCATTCTCCGGCCATCCTTTATTTACTAAATCAATCCCCTTGGAATAGGTGATACTTATATTTTTGTCTTTCTCGTAAACTTTTTTCAGACCTTCATATACACTGATGAAATTATCAAATCCGCGAGGACCGTAATGGGTGGGAACATATCCTTTAGAGTTTGCATTAGGGCCGATGACAGCGATACGTTTGTACTGGTCTGCTAATGGGAGCATCTGTTTTTCGTTTTTAAGCAATACAAGGCATTCGCGTGAGGCTCTTAGTGCGGTTGCCTGGTGAAGGGCGGAAGAAACGATTGTATGGGCATCTTTTCCGGAACCGATATAAGGTTGGTCAAACAGGCCTATCCAGAACTTGACGTAGAGAACCTGGCGCACCAGCTCATCTATTCGTTTCATTGGCAGTTTTCCTTCTTCAACAAGTTCTTTGATGTATCGAGTGTAATCATCAGGTTTGTTAAATTCAGTGCGTACATTTAATCCTGCCTTTAAGGCTTGTAGACAAGACTCTTTTTCGTCTGCGGCCACTTTGTGTACACCAGCTAAACGTCCAATGGCATAACTGTCTGACACTACATACCCTTTGAACCCCATTTCCTGTCGGAGAACTTCGGTGAGATAATGATAGTTTCCAGACATGGGAACTCCATCGTAATCATTGTAAGCACACATGACTCCCAATGCTCCGGCTTCCTGGAATACCTTGCGGAAAGGGTATTCATGGATGTAATACATTTCTGAAGGAGTGACGTGTGGGTCGGTACGGGCATCCCATTGTCTGGCAGCTTTGCAATCGCCGTATCCGACATAATGTTTTGGGGTAGAAACGACCTTCTGGCTTTGGATACCTTTGGCCATCTCTACACCCAGACGTGCTACCAGATACGGGTCCTCGCCAATGCTTCCTTCCCATCGTCCCCAGCGCTGGTCGCGGGCTACATCCAGAATAGGAGCATAAACGTTGGTGTATCCTAATACTCTAGCTTCTTTTCCTTCAATTTCTCCTTGGAGATAAGCTAATTCTTTGTCCCAAGTACATCCTAGTCCGTTCATAGACGGGAAACTGGTTGCTTTGGGAGCGCATAATCCTCTGATTCCTTCATTGGAGAAATCTACCGGGATTCCTAATCGGGTATATTCCACGAAGAAACGTTGTGTTTCATGCATGCAGGCCACTAATCGTTTCAAGTCGTAGATTTCTCCATTCAGGTGTTCGTCGATATTGGCGACTCCATTGCGGAGTGCAGTTTGTTTCCATGCCAGGGTTGGTACGCTGTCTTCCAGCACCTTGTTGAACCCGTAATAAGTAACCAGCTGCCCGGCCTTTTCTTCGAGGGTCATTTGTGAAATCAGGTCGTCCAGTCGCTTTTCTACGTCTTGTGTCGGGTCTTCGTAGATGTCTTTTTTCCCGTTCTTGTTGAAGTCAATCCATCCTTTCTTGTAGATATCTTTTTTTTGAGGAAAGGTATCAATGGAGGGTAGTTTGGTTTGCGCTGACAATACCAGTGTTGCGCAACAGAGTCCTAGGGTTAGTTTTATTTTCATTGGTATAATCGTATAAAAGGTTAATATAAAGAAATATCTCCCAGTCCGGCGCGTCCTTCCGATACCCCTTCGATGGTGACTCGGAAATAGCGGATTTCTCTGTCTACGGTCATGGGCTTGAATTCCCATCCAGTGCATTCACGTTCGTATAGTGTGAGCCAGTGCTTACCGTCTTCCGAAGTTTCTACTTTGTGACGGTAAGAAGAACTGTCTTTCTGGAAAACGATGCGGCTTGCCTTCACATAAGTCTGGTTGCCCAGGTCCAGTGTAATGGTCTGGGGAAGTTTGCTGTCTCCGGCAATCCACCAGCTCCGGTCATCTTGGTCGATGATATGTGAGGAAGGATACCCTTTCTGGCTGCTTTCTACCTGAACGGAAGCAATTTTTAAACGAGGCATGCTCAGTACACGCTTTTGCCATGAGCTGGTTTTTACTACGGCATTGTCCTCTTCCTGTCCTTTGAACATGTGGTGGTTTCCGTCCGGAAGGTATTTTCCGCAGAAAGCCTGGGTAGTGATTTCTGTCTCTCCGAGAGTGAGTCCGTCGGTCATAGCTCTTATTTTGATGGTGCCAGCCTTTCGGGTAGTGCGCACAAATGCGAAAGCTACTCCACCTTCCGCTTTTTGCGGGTTTACCCCGATGCGGGTAATTCCATCGCCTATCAGACTGCCTTCACCCGATACCTGGAAGGTGATTTCTTTCTGTGAGTTGTATACACGGCTGCCGTTACGGTCGCATACGGCGACATAGACCGGAATCATGTCTGAACCATCAGCAACTGGGACGATGCCGTTCGTACGGGCTTCTACGACAAGATGGTCTTCCTTTTCTGGGGTCGTGACTTGATGTACGGCTACCACTTTCCCACCTATCAATGCTTCCGCCTTTAAAGTGCCTGCTTCATATTTTCCGGTATTGAAAACGAAGACCGGGCTTCCTCCTTTTTCCACTATCGAGTGGTAAAGGGGAGTCCTTTCTGCTCGTGTTTGTGTACCTGCTAACTTGCCATTACGATAGAGACGAACTTCTTCACAATTGGAAAAGACCATGATATTTGTAGTGGAGGAAGAAAATTGTTCAGAAGCGTTGTAAGAAGCGATGAATACCATGGGCCCTTCATATAGACCAGGTTGTGAGATGGCTGGAGAACGCATACTCTGCAACATGAAGTAGCTGAATTTAGGATAGCGGTTCATGTCTACCACTCCGCTGTACATGGTTTCATCTTCACTTCCACGGGCATAATCGTTGTAGCTCCATACGAAGTGTCCTGCCATGTGGGGATTGGCGTCCAGCATGCACCAGTCGAAATAGCCGTTTCCGTTGAGCTGTTCAATACGGCTCCGGCACTGACGCATTTGCTCTTCCTCGTTTTCCTTGAGACTTACGCGCGGTTTTTCACCTACTCCGTCTCCCCATTCACGGCAGAATAAAGGCTTGATGGAAAGCATGTCTTCCATCTGATTGTCCATCACATCTCCGCTTTTGGGGTATCCGACTACCTGTTTATAAAACACGTCGTAAAAAGGTTCCATATCGGTATGCCCCAGGTAGTCGCCAGCGGTGTACATCTGGTCACCGGGATATTCGGCATGAGAGAGCTCGAAGATGGATTTGGCCAGAGATACTGGATAGCGGGATTCGTTGAGAGCTGTTTCCCATAGTACGACAGAAGGGTGGTTACGGTCGCGGCGGATCATGCCTTTCCCCACTTCGAACAAGCGGCGAATGAAAGTTGAATCAGAATTAAAAAACTGCCATCCCGGAATGCATTCCACGACCAGCAGCCCATAGCGGTCGCAGGCTTCCAAAAAGGCCGGGTCGTTAGGGTAGTGGGCTGCTCGCACGGCATTGTATCCTCCTCTTTTTAAATCAATCACTTCACGTTCCTGCATGGAATTGGAGGCTGCGTCACCTACGTTGGGATAAGCCTGGTGCCGGTTGGCTCCTCGTAGATAAAGTTTTTTCCCGTTGATGAAAAAGCCTTCCTTGGCAGTGTAGCGGATGTGTCGGATGCCAATTTGCTGCTGCCTCTCGTCAAGGATTTTCCCCTGTGAAATCAGCTGAGTCTGTAATGTATAGAGGTTAGGGCTATAAGGATGCCATAAGGCCGGATGGGCTAGTGGGAGGTCTTGTTCCACGGTTGTGGCTGATTCCCGGTTTAGCTTGCTTTGGGTTTTGTTTTCTGATACAGTTTTTCCGTTTGAGTCGATGAGGCGTGAGACCACTTGTAGATACATTCCTTTATCGGATAAGTTACGGATATGAGTGGAGACATGTGTCCGGGCAAATTCAGGACTAACTTCAGGGTATGTTATGAATTGTCCTCCTCCGGCTACGATGTCTTCTTGTAGCTCATCGGTAATGTAAACTTTGTCTGTGATGACCATGTGTACATCCCGATAGATTCCACTATAATAGTAGAAGTCCATTCTCTCCTGGGGTTTACCCGGAGGGGTAAGCGGATCATGTGCGGCCGATACTCGTACGGCCAGTACGTTATTTTCGTCCCAGCGGATGCGTCCGGTCAAGTCAGCGACAAAGCCTAAGTAGCCTCCGTGATGTGTGGTAATCTTTTCACCATTCAAATAGACTTCACAATTGGTCATTACTCCTTCGAATGATACTACGACACGTTTGTTCTTATAGGCTTTGGAGAGAGTGAAGTAACGGCGATACCATCCGATCCCGTCATAGATAGTATTTCCACCGCAATGTTTCGTTTCTAGCTGCATGATGTGGGGAATTACTATGGGCATCCAGGAGGAGTCATCTAGGTCTGTGCGTGCTCCATTGTTGACCTCTCCTCGGTAGAATGCCCAGTCATTATTCATGTGGAGTATTTCCCGTGCGGAAGAGTTTGCTCCGGTGCCATGAAGTACGGCACCGAAAAGCGTTAAAAAGAATAAAATAAAGTGTTTCATGGTCATTTGAATTTTAGTTTCTGATTTCTGCTCCTTGTGGGTAGGGGGCTACTTCGATTGCTTTCAGTACGGCTCCGTTGGCAGTCTGGCGTAACCCCATAACCAGCACGTTTTTCTTTCCTCCGAAGTGCAGCCAGCATTCTGGTAAGTAGTATTCTCTTTGAGGTCCTGCTTCCCAATGGCGCCCGATGTTATGTCCGTTCAACCACATGTAACCGTTACCGGATGCGTTGATGCGTGCCAGCCATGGAATCCAGATATTCTCCTTTTGTGCAGGCAATTCAAATTCAATGCGATACCAGGTAAATAGCCCATCAGGAGTACTTTGGGGTTGTACCTTATTCCCTTTTCGTGGAATTTCGTATGTGGTGTCCAGTTTGATTTTGGTCCAGTTTTCTGGTACGTATTCGGGCAGGTGCCATCCAGCAGTAATTCCACCCATATCTGTAGCACATTCCCATTCTAGTGGATGGGTTAGGGCAGATTCTGTGACAGATAGTCCGGCTTGTCGTATACCGGCTAGTTCTTCCATTGGAAAGTAGCCGTGGGCATGGCCTAAGTTTTCATAGGCTACGAGGATTTCATTGTTGCCTTCTTGTAGGAGACCAGTTACATCAAAACGGTTGTCATATTCATCGGGGCGGATGCGCTCAAAACAGTCACGGGTTGTCCAGCTCTGTGCATCGGCTTGGTCAGGAAACAGTCGTCTGGCTGGTTTCCCGTTTACGAGTACTGATACTATGTCACGGGTGAACATATTGAACAGCAGGAATTGCTCATTTGCAGCTTGGTGTGCATCCAGTTTTACCTTGGCTCGGTACAGGCTGTAACGGAAATCGTTGATACCTAAGTCTGAAAGAGAAACCAGGCATGGAGTAGATATCCAACGGGCTTTCTTTGGATCGTCTTCCTTTTTCAGTGCAGAAGCTATACGTACCGGTTGTGGAAGTCGGTCAGGTGTTAACGCGCGCATAGCAGGCTGCGGCCACCAACTTCCTTCGTTGGCGGAGCTTCCGGCAGGAAGTACATATACTTTGCTGCCTAACGCGGGAAGGTCGAAAGTGATTTCTATCGGATTGATGTGTGGTAGAGGGCCGTCTTCATTTCCGGAAGCAGAAATCAATACTTTTTCCCCATGCTGATTGATGTTGTACATCGATTCAGAATGTTTTCCTGATTTTCCAGGAACTATTCTAACATGTCCTTTGATACTCTGTTTGGGGTCAGTGTTGTGCAGGAAAATGAAGCGAGTGCCGTCTTGTGCCACCCGAATACCGCCGAATAATGACTTCGGAGCATTCTCCAGCAGGCAGGGGCCTCCTTCTGCCCGGACTAGTTTCTTGCCGTAGGTTTGGATAAAGCTACCAAGGGCTTTCGATTCATAATACTTATCGCTCGTGGCTCCGTTTTCACGCAGTGCCGCATTGTAGTCATAACTGGTGGTCATTCCTCGTGCGCCCCATCCGTCGAAGTGGCTTCCTCCGAAAAACATATAATAGTTCAGGCCTGTAGCTCCGCCCAGCATGGACATAAGTCCCAAAGCTTTGAAATGGCGTGCATCTGAATAATGTTCTTCGCTTAAACGGCCAGTGACCAGCGAGAACCAGCCTCCTTGGAGTTCTGTGACGAATCCTGGGGCGTCGGGCTGGGATTGCCGGAGGGCGGCCATGCGGTAGGCACAATCTGGAGCAGAAGAGAGTCCCACATAGTAATTATCACTATCAAAGACTTGTGATAGTTCCGGGTCTTTACTGTTCCTGCATTCTTGTGTCAAACAAGTAAATACTGGAATGTCTATGTTATTTTTTCTTACAGATTGATATAGAGCCTTGAGTAGTTCTTCCTTATTACTGCAATCATGATGATTGTATTCATTCTCAATTTGAATGAGGATAATTCCTTTTTCCCCTTTGGGCTTATGTGTAATCTGTTCTTCAACAAGTTCTTTACATATTGCATTGTACCAGTGTAAACACCAGCGTATATGCTGATGGTCTGCACTTCTTAACCAGAAATCGTTGAATCCCTCCGGTCGGAATTTTGCTATCCATCTAGGATAGCCACCTCCTGAGTATTCTGCACAAATGAATGGACCTGGGCGTACAATTGTATATAAACCAAATTCATCCTGTGCCATTTTAAGCCATCGTTTTAAGTCTGCAAAATCAAAATTGCCTGGAGCATCAGGGCTATTAGGCATTTTTCGTTCATGCCAGTTCCAGGGAATATAAGTTTCTACTGTGTTAAATCCTGCTTCTTTAATTTTCTTGAAGCGGTCTCTCCATAAAGGTTCAGGACAGCGAAAATAATGAAAAGCTGCACTATATATGAATACATCTTTTCCATCAATGGTCATGCAAGAACCATCATATCGAATACGGTCGGGATGAGGGAAGTGCTTGTTGCTTTCTTCTGCTAGTACGTGTGAAAAATGCCCTAGAAACAGGCATAACAATACAATAATTTTTGATGTGAGTTTCATATAGTTTATTTTTTCAGTTTACTATAATACGGGAGAACTGAAAAAAAATACTCACTTTACACGACTTAATGATTAGCGTGCTATTAAAAATATCAGGATTATCTTCTCTAATTGCATGATTGACCTTAATTTTGTAAGCGCCCTTTGAACTAAATTGATGCTTGATTGGGGAGCAATGTCAAGTATCTCTGCAATTTCTTTGTATGGCAATCCTTTGATATATCGTAAATAAATTGCTTCTCGTTGATTTACAGGGAGCTGATGATACGCTTTGAGGAGCTGTTTGCTTAAATTAAGTTCTTCATCATTTTTTTTGAATAAAGCCGATAATGCGGAATTATCTATCGTTAGGTTAAAACTGACTTTTTCTATATCTTCCGTTTCCTTAATGGAGGAAAGTTTATCTACCAATAAATTTCGGAGTGCTTTTAACAAGTATGTTTTAACACATTGTGTGTTGGATAATTTACGACTTAGATGTAATTTGACGAAAAGATCCTGAATGCAATCTTTTACTAATTCCTTGTCAGGATAAATTTTGAGTCCATAGTTTAGTAATCCTCAAATCCGCAACCGCCCTCATAAGATGACACAGAG
>ULYX01019186.1_pt1 | contig 16928 bp, 18 predicted proteins | sample 1962591 | NCBI WGS metagenome assembly ULYX01 (sample SAMEA4835874, study PRJEB28245) | human gut metagenome | biome: gut microbiome; material: fecal sample | place: Denmark | collected 2008
ATTGTCCTATGCTAATATGTTGAAAAAACAGTTATGTAATGAACTTAACAAAATGGGATTTGAAAATTTTTCTGTTCAGATACAGCAATTGGATGATATTTATGTGATTCATAATAGAACAGCAAGTTTTTTTTCAAGAAAAGTAACAGAAACTATTTCTGTAAGGAAAGAAGCAAAAATATATGTATTAAATTTCAAAATACATTGGTAGAGTTATATTTTATCTCTTTTATAGCGATAATAATGTAAGTTTGGTGGTGCTTTATATATTTTTTATAAAAGCAGCCTTGTAAAACAAAGATTGTTATAGAGCGAATTGTTCTGAATACATTTTTTATTTTACGCACAATACGTTAATTTAAGAGGAGGCGGATTTCCGCCTCCTCTTTTTGAAGTTTTTCCACAAATTTATATCATTATATGATAAAATAAAGCCAATAATAAGAATGTTTTATGCAAATATTGGAAAAGGAGGGTAATTAAACATGTGCAAAAATAAAGGTAAACTAATCACAATATCGGGACCGGCAGCAGCAGGTATTGGAACCGTAACTAAGGTCCTGACAACAGAGCATGAGAACTTCAAAATGGCACCAATCACAACAACAAGAGAAAGACGTGAGAGCGAAGACTCAGACAGAAAATATTATTTTATAGCGAAAGAAGAATTTGAAAAAAATATCGTAGAAGATAAATTCATCGAATATGTATTATATGCCGGAAATTATTATGGAACGAGCAAAGAATCTGTGTTTTCCATGTTGAATAGCGGGATAAATGTTATCTTGGCATTGGGATATGAAAGTGCACATAAAGTAAAAGAAGCATATCCTGCTGCAATAACAGTCAATATTCTTCCTTCTTCGGGCGAAAATTCAATAGAGCAAGGACGAAATGCAGATATAGTTCTTGTTAATGAGAATCCAAAAGATACTGCAAAGCAATTGGTAAAACAAGTAGAAAATCTTTAAACAAAAAAGCCCCACCAATTTTCTGGTGAGGCTTAATTTTGTTTCAGCGCAAACGCTCAAGTATAGTGTCTGCATCGTTACAAGTAACGGTAATGTCACAAAATTCTTCATTGAGTAATTCCATATCAATGGAGGCAATTCGTCGAACCATTTCTTCCGTGTTGCAATTTTCTTTGTCTCGCATCAGAATATCTCGGATACAATCTTCTTTGCTTGCTTTTACAAACACGGCCAATGTCTTAAAACGACTTTTAACCGCCAACATGCCGTTAATATCCATGATAAGCAGCGGAATCTGGCAGGCATAAAGTACATCATGAATGTCTTTTAGCTTTGTTCCGTAACGATATCCCATATAGGAACTGGTTTCGAAAAATTTATTTTTCATCGCTTCAAATTCAGCGGGAGTGACATTATGATAGCTAGGAGACGGCTTAGTAGTATAGCAAAAGACTCGATCAATTTGAGAATAAAGAAAAAGTTCGTCAGCCAACTTTTTCTTGCCAGAACCAGAGGGGCCGACAAGGACAATAACTTCCGGCTTTTCATTAGCGTCATAGTCCGCAAACTCACTCGTTCGAATTAGGTCAACCAGCGTCAGAAATTCTGCATAGGTAGATACAGAAAGCAAACCAGTCTTACCATAGTTCCACGGCTGACGGAATAGGACAGGGTAGCGAGTGTTCGCACCGTCCAAATTCTGCGGAGCATCATCCAACATCATATCAGCATTCAACAAATCCTTACGAGCACCAATCAGAATATTGGAAATTTTAATTTCCGGGAAATTTTTGACAATAGCATTAATACGAACACTGGCGCACTGAGCTGGTACATTTGTCGCAATAACAACTTCAGCTTTCTTAGAAAGCTTATGAACAAATTCCTGTGCTCCAGGATAGACTGGCTGATTTTTAACAAACTTAGGGTCAGCAAAGTATTTTAAGCGTTCATCAATACCTGTATTATGTGTACCCCAACTGGTAATATCAGACATCTTGTAAGAAGTACCTTTTTCTTTGTTCAGCTTCTGAATTGCCTGTTCATTGCATCCAAACAGTACATCATCACAATCAAGAATGATCTTAAAATTTATGAATGGGTTCTTAGAAAATCTATCCAACATTATGACAGGAAAAAGGCAAAAAACAATTAATATGTCCCTGGACGATATTGTATCCATGTTACATACTTCGCCAAAAGCGTTGGAAGCGTTCGAAAAAGCATATTCCACACAAGTCTTAAACAGAACATCAGATAATTTTTTCAAAGTCAATTCCAGACAAGCTCAAAAGCTGTCAAAAAACAATCTATTTTTTATCATTGACAATATTAATGACCAAAAGAAAGAAGTACTTCCTGGCAAAGGCGATATGACGCTTGCAATTCTTATTGACCGTATTGTTTCTGAGCTTGTTGCTGAGACATCTGTTTTATACTATGACGGACATACGCTGAAAATAGAACTGAGTTCCACAAGTCCTGCTGCTATCGAAAATCCTGTTACTCTGAATGATGTTCTTTTTGTGATTCCTGCCTTACAGCCCCAACTGACCGGAACACTGATGAAAGCTGATATCCCAGATGAATCCTATAAAATTCTTCTGTGGCACTACAAACGCTATCTCGACCTTTTGGATAAAGAGAAGCTCAATCCGTCATACGGGACACAGAAAGCAAAGCGAGACGCATATAATCAATTCAGACAGGGATTAGATATTCTCGATTTAGACCCAATCACTTATGCGATTATCGGGACCAATCCAAATTCGATGGGATATTGGTTTCCTGCACTTATTGATGCCTGTTCGGACCAGGACTTTTTCAAAATTCCGAGGACCAGGGTTGCAAAAGTTCCGCTACCAATGTTGCAACTTACTCGTCAAGATTATGCGATGCTTACACCTACGACATTGAAAATTGTAAATGACTGGGCATATCAAGCGTTTCAGCTCGATAAGAGTAAAGAATACTTTATTAAAACCGGCACATATTCTTCAAAGTTCGATTTCCGAAATGCATATGTACATAGCGCAAAAGAAGTAAAAGAGCTTGGAGAATACCTGCTTTATATCCATCATCAGGCTCTGCAGATGGCATCTCCACTTTGTCATCCATGCATCTACGGTGTGTCTACAACAAATGAATGGGTCGTAAGAGAGTTTATTCCGGACAAGGAAAATAATCCTTGTATCTATAAAGGACTCCCGCTCCATACCGAATATCGCGTTTTTGTGGATTGTGATACTGATAAAATCATTGGTATTTCTCCTTATTGGGAACCGGAAACAATGAAAAAGCGATTTGGAAATTCTCCGGATTCTAATGAGCCAGACAATAAACACGATTATGTTATTTATTCCATGCATGAAGAAAAGCTAATGAAAAGATATACAGAAAATAAGAACACTGTTCTTTCTCATGTTCAGGAAATTCTGCCTAATTTGAATTTGTCAGGACAGTGGAGTATTGATGTTATGCAAAACGGAACTGAATTCTGGATTATCGATATGGCTGTTGCTCAGAACTCAGCTTTTTACAATGATTGCACTCCGCAAAAATTGCAAAAGCCTATTCAAGAAAATTGGATTCCGGAATTGCCTACGCCATAACACAAACGGAACTGAATTCCATTCGTAAATGTATAAAATCACCCCAAGTTATTAAAACCTGGGGTGATTTGTTATGTATGAATATTTATTTGGATAATTACTTACGCGGAAGTAAAAATTCCCAGTCGGTACGACCAATAAACAAAATAGAAGAGGAGACGCCAATGCCTTTACGCTTATCTTCAATTGTATCAGGTCCAACCTGAACGATATAAACCTCATTGGTCTTATCGAACGGCTTATACCAATTAAATGCAGCACGCGGAAATGTAGCAAAATGGAAACCATTCTTGTGCAGTGCGATCGGTTCTTCAGCAGTATAGAAGGTATCTATCTCATACTGCATATCCCGGCACCTCATTTCCGGGTGAGTAACTTTCAGCGCAAAGCGAGGCATCACAAAGTCACAAACGACTTTGTCCTTCAGTAACTGACTGACAATATTAACAGCGTCTTCCGCATCCTTGTAGTAAAGACCAACAGACTTTTCAGCATCACCATCGACAATAGGAAGAACCATCCTGCTAATCCTACAATACATATCCTTGATACTGTTATCACCCAAGTCAGGAATAATCAGATACCAACCAGTATTAATGTACTCAAAGGGGTCAAAAACAACACAGCCGTCATCAATAGTGACCTCAAATACAGTCATGTTCGTGCCATTCATAATCTTTTTAAATGCTTTTCCAACCTTGTCTCTAAAGCACTGGTCATCCTGAACCAGAATAGCGCGGCCATAAACAGTTGGCATCACAACAACACAATTCTTTGCATCATCAATCTTAATGGTTCCAGAATGCTTGTATTCTCCCTCTTCATCATCGTCCTCATCATTATCATCGCAAAATTCGCAATTTTTACAATCACCATCACAATCATCGTTATCATTGTAGTCTTCATCATTATCGTCGAAACAAACTTCATACTGATAAAGACCTTCATTACAGCCAGTCATCTTAGCCAGCTTCGCCATGAGCTTCAAATCAGCCTGAATACTCTCAGCATCGCAGAAGTCGTCCTCTTCACCGGTAGATACATCCTTATTAGCCTGCTTAATCTGCTCAGCCATTTTTCTATTGATTTCACGAGAACGCTCATTCATCTCCTGAATCTCTTCGAGCGTAATAGGCTTCACACGATGCACTTCTTTTCCGTGCGCCTCTGCCAAATCAGTAACCTGACCCAACAATTCCTCAACCTCTTCATAGTATCCAGCTTGAAGGTAATCAGCAACAAGACGAATCATATCAAACTCGCAGATACGACGATACTCACGTTCCTTCTTTTTGTTCTTTTTTGCCATAAAGCAATATCCTCCTCAGATAACCTTGCAAAAAACCTGCACGGGCATATTTCCAGTGCGTACAATAATAATATGATAAATTCTGAAAACGAAATCCCTATACTTCTATTATACCAAAAACAGTAGCTGTATCTGTTTTCCCAAAGATAAAACCGTCCCTGAAGGGTCGTAGCTTCTTTGGAACATTGAGGAAGTCTTACTTTTGCTCATTCCATCTTTGCAAAAATCATAAAAATTTTATTTGTGCTACAATCATAGCTGTAAAGATTTGGAAAATAAGTTTAACCCAATCGAATTCGATGGGGTTAAGAATCAGAACAAAATAACACAAAATATTATGATTCCACGCAAAAATATACCATTTTAATAATATAAAAGTAAAAAAAGAAAAGGAGACAAAAGTATGGAATCAAAAATTTATACAGTTACTAATATTAAAGACCTTCTTAATATTAGTCGCACAAAAGCTTATGAATACGTAAAAAAAGTTTATAAAGAAGGAAAGCCCTTTAAAGTTATTAAAGTTGGCGAAAATTATCGTATTCCAAAAACAAGCTTTGACAAGTGGTTAAATGGAGAATGATTAAGGAACCAAATCTTTGCAAAAATATTTGTTGGTTTCTCTATTTTGCGATACAGAATGGAGGAGATTATTATAGAATCGAATAATGTATTCTTTGTAAATAACGAATGGAGATATGAAAGACGAATTGTTAATTTATCCACTTTTACTATTTCATACGAAGTCAAAAAAGGGCTTAAAACAAAAGAAGAAGCAGTACAATTCAAAGAGATAGATGATAAACAATTCCAAAAAGATTTAAAAAAAATAAAAAGAATAGCAAATGCCGAATATACGTTTAAAGAATATGTTGATTATTGGCTTAAAACAATTTTTATTCCCAATTATCAAAATTCAACGAAGGCAATCGGAATTTGGGCAACAAAAAATCTTATTCTGCCAAGCGTAGAACAAGATATTCTGCTTCCCTATGTTACAGCTGACTATATTGACAATATCATAAGAAGATGCATTCCAATATGCAAGTATGCAGGAGTAACATCTATCAAATACATGAAGCACATATTGTATGATGCTTACATACATGGATTAATAAACATTGATTTAAAAGAGAGACTGATGACTCTACCTGACATTATTCCAAATATTCAGCTTTTAACAGGAGAGCAGTTACAAAAATTTCTTTACGTAGCACAAAAACACGATTGCTGTTATTTTGAAATTCTATTAGCTTTATTTGCAGGATTACGAACAGGGGAAATCCGTGGACTTAAATATAGTGACTTTGATAAAAAAAAACAGACCTTACGCATTTCCCGACAATATACAACGAATTACCATTTAGCTGAGAGCAATGATAATTTCGAATATTCTTATTATTCAGAAGAAAAGGAGCCAAAATCTACAAGCGCACGACTTTTAAAGATTCCAAAGTTCTTTTTTTCGGAACTTGAGAGCAAGAAGAAATACAATCAAGTAATAATTCGAAATGCAAAAAAGAGGGGAGCAAATGTTGAAGAAGAATATATTTCATTAAGTCATACGGGAACACGAAAAAAGAAAACAGCTTTGCTTGCAGCAGTAAAACGAGTTTGCAAAGAAGCATTAGTTCCAGAAATATCTGTACATACATTACGACATCAATTTGCTACTATTTTGTTGGAAAAAGAAGTCCCATTAGAACAAATCAGTCACTTGTTGGGACACAACTCCGTTACAACCACATTAAATATTTATTGTGAAATTATGGATGCAAGAGAAGGCACAAAAGATGTTATCTCTACATTTGCGCCATACGTTAACGATGGAGAATAAGCTATGGAGAAGAAAGTAATTAAACCAAATGTTTCCCCTTCTTTCTTTTATGGTCCTATCATAGCACACGAATTTCGTGGTAATGGTATATCAAAAGATAGAGACAAATATCGCATTCGGTTCAAACTGATTTTCAAATCGGCTGATACAATAGATAAGCTACTTACTGGATTTTCTTCGTTAAAGGAGGCAAACAAAGCAAAAGAATGTCTTATCACAGAATTAATAAATAAGACGTATATTCCTTTTCAGTATACTTTTTCTGAATTCTGTGATTATTGGCTTTATTACCATAAGGTCGATGAAGTCCATATTAGATACTCAACATTTGTAAATTACAAAAATTTATTATACAACCATTTAATTTCTACCCTGGGAAAGAAGAGATTGACAAATATCACGGTTCAAGATTTAGAAAAAGCAATTAAAGCAAATTCAATTCGTGATGATGCTCGAAAACGGCTCAAGGATATGTTTTCATTTGCTGTTTTACATAACTATATTAAATATAATCCAGCACTTGCTGCATACGAAAATACAAAAAAGGTAGTAATGCCAAAAAAAAGTAGAAATATTGTTCCATTCACAGTTGAAGAAATTCAATTATTGCTTTATACTTGTAAGGAAAATTTTGCCGAAATGTATATGCCGCTGTTATTATCTCTCTGCATAGGAACACGTATTTCGGAGACAATTGCTATCAAGTATGCAGATATAGATTTTACAGCAGGTACCATTTATATTAGACGCCAAATAGGGCATAAACTCGTTGTTTATGATTCAGACGATATAACTGATAAGCCTGAATCAAATTTTAGCGATGTCACTACAACTACAACTAAAACGCAAAGAGGAATTCGAGCTATTCCAGTTCCAAATTGGGTGTTAGACGAAATCTTGCTTAAAAGAGCACAATATCAAAAGTTAAAGCAAGAAATTCCTGATTTTCAAGACAATGATTATATTTGTTGCCGTATAAACGGAGAATCTTACACAAGAACTTCGTTCGGACGCCAATTTCATTTCTTGCTTTGTATGTGCGGATTACCGAATATACATTGGCATGATTTGCGCCATATATATGCAAGTGTATTAAAAAATAATTCTGTAAATATGAAAGCTGTATCTGTATTTTTAGGACATAGTACACCTGATTTCACAGAAAACGTTTATGTCCATACGGAAGAAACTGCCTACGATTGTTCTATATTGCAGGAAGAATATCTGAAATATTGTTCTCGTGAAAAGCATGCGTCTAAAATTACAATTGAATATTTGCCTATAACAGATGATGATTATCAAAAAATAGTAAATCGCTTTCAGCCATAAGGAAACAACCGAATTACGCCCATACGATTTGTGCAAAATGCATAAATGTATAATTATACAAAAGCATGGATAAATTCCGCATAATTATAAATAATTTAAGAAAATATCGGGGTTTATAAATGAATATCAATGTATATCAGATAGTATCAAAAATCAGAAAAAATATAGCTTGGGCGTAAAATTAAAAAATCAGCAAAATTTATTGAAAATTCTTCTTGCTATTTGTATTAATCTAATCAGCCAAAATAGCAAAAATTTAAAAGAGGGTTGCAAATTTAATTGCTCAATTCGCTATTAAATTTGCACAAAAAGAAAGAGGTAAAAATTGAGAAAACTAGCATTAAATGATGAAATATTACTAGAAATCGAGAAGCCAGCCCGCTATATCGGGAATGAAATCAATTCAGTAATGAAAAACAAAAATGAGGTAGACATTCGGTTTGCGATGTGCTTCCCGGATGTCTACGAAATCGGGATGTCCCATCTCGGAATTCAGATTTTATATGATATGTTCAATAGACGCGAGGATACCTGGTGCGAGCGCATTTATTCCCCGTGGCCGGACTTAGATGCCATTATGCGAAAAGAAAATATTCCCCTCTTCGCATTAGAGTCTCAAGATAACATTAAAGATTTTGATTTTCTTGGTATTACTATACAGTATGAGATGTGCTATACTAATATACTTCAGATTTTAGATTTAAGCCAGATTCCACTTCATGCTTCCGAGCGAAGTGAAGATGACCCAATCGTGATGGGTGGCGGACCTTGTGCATATAACCCAGAACCGCTGGCAAAATTTTTTGATATTTTCTATATCGGAGAAGGGGAAACGGTATTTGATGAACTGTTAGATGAATATAAAATCTGGAAAAACTCCGGAAAGAGCAGAAAAGAATTTTTGGAAAAGGCAGCAGAAATTCCAGGGTTGTATGTTCCGGCATTTTATGATGCTGAATACAACGAGGATGGAACACTTGCAGCATTTCATCCAAATAATGAACATGCAAAAGAAACGATTGATAAACAGGTCGTTATGGATTTTGACAATGTCTGTTATCCAAAGAAACCTGTTGTGCCATTTATTAAGGCAACTCAGGACCGTGTTACACTGGAAATTCAGAGAGGCTGTATTCGGGGATGCCGTTTTTGTCAGGCAGGTATGATTTATCGTCCGACCCGTGAGAAAAACGTAGCATTTTTAAAGGAAACCGCAAAAGAAATGCTGGAAAGTACGGGACATGAGGAAATTTCTCTTAGTTCTTTAAGCTCCAGTGATTATTCCAAGCTTCCAGAGCTAATTGACTTTTTAATTGAAGAGTGTTCCGAGCGTAATGTAAATATTTCGCTTCCATCGCTTCGTATTGACGCTTTTTCTTTGGATGTTATGAGTAAAGTACAGGATATCAAAAAGAGCAGTCTGACCTTTGCACCGGAAGCAGGAACACAGAGAATGCGTAATGTAATTAATAAAGGTCTGACTCAGGAAGATATTTTAAATGGCTCTTTTAAAGCCTTTCAGGGTGGCTGGTCTCGTGTAAAACTCTATTTTATGTTAGGACTTCCAACAGAAACGGAAGAAGATATGAAAGGAATTGCGCATCTGGCAGAAGAAGTTGCAAAAAAATATTATGAAATTCCAAAAGACCAACGACATGGAAGATGTCAGATTGTAGTAAGTACGTCTTTCTTTGTTCCAAAACCATTTACCCCATTTCAGTGGGCTCCGATGTGTAAAAAAGAAGAATATCTTGAACGTGCTAAAATCGTAAAATCAGAAATTCGTGCCCAGTTAAATCAAAAGAGTATTAAATATAACTATCACGAAGCAGATGTTACGGTATTAGAAGGAATTTTAGCAAGAGGTGACCGTAAAGTTGCCGATGTGTTAGAGCTTGCTTATAGAAAGGGTGCTCTCTTTGATGCATGGTCCGAATATTTCCGCTATGATTTATGGATGGAAGCATTTGAAGAATTAAATATTGACCCTGAATTTTATACTCTAAGACAGCGTCCGCTTGATGAACTTCTGCCATGGGACTTCATCAATGCCGGCGTAACAAAGAAATTTTTACAAAAAGAATGGAAAACAGCAATGGAAGAAACAGTAACGCCAAACTGCCGTATGAAATGTTCCGGCTGTGGTGCAGGAAAATACAAAGGAGGGGTATGCGTTGAAGGTTAGGGTAAAATTTGCAAAAGAAGGGGCTATGAAATTTATCGGTCATCTGGATATTATGCGCTATTTTCAAAAGGCAGTCAAACGTGCCAATTTAGATGTCGCATTTTCAGAAGGATTCAGTCCACATATGATTATGTCATTTGCCTCACCTCTCGGAGTTGGAATTACAAGTACCGGTGAATACTTCGATATGGAATTAAAAAGTGCAACGACTTCTTCTGATATGGTAAAACGCTTAAATGATGCAATGGCAGAAGGGATGAAGATTTTAAGCATCCGCCAGGTAGAGGATGGTAAAGCTTCCAAAGCCATGTCGCTGGTTGCAGCAGCAGATTATCGTCTGAAATTCCGTGAAACTGCAAAACTTCCAGAGAACTGGAAAGAGAAATTAGAAGAATTTAAAGCACAAAAAGAAATTGTTATTTTAAAGAAAACGAAAAAAAGTGAAAAAGAATTAGATATTCGTCCATTTATTTATAAACTTTCTTTAGAAGAAAAGGATGAAATTTTTATGCAGCTTGCAGCAGGCAGCTCCAATAATACAAAACCAGAACTTGTGATGGAAGCATTTGCGGCATTTATGGAGATTCCTTATGAGAATCTAAAATTTATGATTCATCGTTGTGAGCTTTATGCAGATACTGGTAGTGACGAAGCAAGAAATCTGGTTTCCTTAGAGGATTTAGGAGAAGAAATTGAGTAAATTAATTATCACTCCTATGCATGTCAAAGGAAAAGAAAAAATTGTCGCAGCACTTGATATCGGCTATAAAATCTGTCAGCTTGACCTTTATAAAAAAGAGGAAGCATCTATTCTTGGAAATATTTATATTGGAAAAGTAAAAAATATTGCCGAAAACATTCGTGCGGCTTTTATTGAAATTGAAAATGGAACTGTATGTTATTATTCTTTAGAGGAAAAAGCAGAGCCATTTTTTGTAAATCAGAAAAAAAATAATCGAGTTTGTATTGGAGACGAACTTTTAGTACAGGTGTGCAGAGAGCCGATTCGCGGCAAACTCCCTTGCGTAACCTGTGATTTAAATCTGGCAGGGCGTTATGTTGTTTTGACTTCAAAATTTGAACCGCTTGGCTTTTCCGGAAAATTAAAAGCACAGAGAAAACAGGAATTAAGAGAACTTTTACAAGCTCATCTTCCAGAAGATGCTGGAGTCATTCTTCGCACGAATAGTATGCATGCAGAAGATACTAAAATTTTGGAAGAATTAGACCAGCTTTATGGTCAGTTAAAAGAAATTCAAAAAAAAGCAGGAATGAGAACCTGCTTTTCAAAGCTTTTTGTTTCCATGCCCTCCTACCTTCAGGTCCTTCAAAATTTGTATGTGGATGAGCTGGAAGAGATTGTAACGGATGATAAAGAACTGTTTGAAACCATCCAGGTTTATTTAGAGTATTATGGAACAGAAGCAAAGAAACTGCGTTTTTATCAAGATGACTTACTGCCGCTTTGTAAAGTTTATTCGATTGAAAAAGCATTAAAAGAGGCACTTTCTGAAAAAGTCTGGTTAAAATCCGGTGGATTTCTGGTAATTCAACAGACAGAAGCTTTTGTTTCGATTGATGTAAATACCGGAAAATATATTGGAAAAAAGGAAGCGCAGGAGACTTATCGAAAAATCAATCTTGAGGCAGCAGGTGAAATTGCAAGACAGCTTCGTATGCGTAACCTTTCCGGCATGATTTTGATTGATTTTATTAATTTAAAAAGAGAAGAAGACAAAAAAGAATTAACGCATGTGCTTCAGCGTTATTTAAATGAAGACCCAGTAAAAGGAAATGTGGTAGATATTACAAAATTAAACATTGTAGAGGTAACCAGAAAGAAAATCAAGAAATCTCTTGCTGAAGAACTGGCAGAAGAATAAAAATCGAGGAAAAAACTATGAAATCCATGCTTACAACGCTTTGCTATATTGAAAAAGAAGACAGTTATCTTATGCTTCACCGCATATCCAAGAAAAATGATGTCAATAAAGAAAAATGGATAGGTGTCGGAGGACATTTTGAAAAAGATGAGAGTCCGGAGGACTGTCTGTTAAGGGAAGTAAAAGAAGAAACAGGTCTTGCTCTGACTTCTTATCATTTCCGCGGAATTGTAACATTTATATTAAAGGATAAGGGTTCTGAATTAACGGAATACATGTGCCTGTATACCGCAGATGACTATGAAGGAACACTTTGTGACTGCAATGAGGGAGTCTTAAAATGGGTCGATAAGAATGAAATCTTTAACTTAAATCTTTGGGAAGGAGACCGGATTTTTTTGAGATTATTACAGGAGAATCATCCATTTTTTTCATTAAAGCTGGTTTATGAAGGGAACTGTTTAAAAGAGGCAGTACTTGACGGAAAAAGAATTTAGAAAAAAATGTATTTTTTCAGCAAAAGATATTGACGAATTTAAAAAAGCGTGCTAAGATATTCGAGTATGCCGCACAGAGAGGTTTTAAGCACTGTGAAAAAGTCAGTCACCATATTCTGGCGAGTAATGATAATAGGAGGTGCCATATGTACGCAATTATTGCAACAGGTGGTAAACAGTACAAAGTAGCCGAAGGCGATGTTATCAGAGTAGAAAAACTTGGAGCAGAAGCTGGCGAAACTGTTACATTTGACCAGGTTCTTGCTGTAAACAACGATGGTTTAAAAGTTGGCGAAGATGTTGCTAATGCATCTGTAACTGCATCTGTAGTTGAAAACGGTAAAGCAAAAAAAGTTATCGTTTACAAATATAAGAGAAAAACCGGATACCACAAGAAAAACGGTCATAGACAGCAGTTTACCAAAGTTAAAATCGAAAAAATCAACGCTTAATTATGACAAAAGTTACATTTTATCAAAAAAATGGTGTTGTAATTGGATTTGACGCATGGGATCATGCGGGATATGCAAATGCAGGTGAAGACATTATCTGTGCAGCGGTATCCGCCCTTGTCTTAAATGCAATCAATTCCATCGAAGCTTTTACCTCGGATGCATTTACAGCAGATGTAAAAGAAGAGGATGGACGGATTGAATTTCGACTGGAGCAGGATAACCCCTCTGATGATACAACCCTGCTGCTGAAGTCTCTAATCTTAGGACTTCAGGGAATAGAGAATGAAGAAGAAAATATGCAATATATTGATGTTATATTCGAGGAGGTGTAAGGCATGTTAAGAATGAACCTTCAGTTTTTCGCTCATAAAAAAGGTGTTGGTTCTACTAAGAATGGTAGAGATTCCGAATCCAAGAGACTGGGCGCTAAAAGAGCAGACGGACAGTTTGTAAAAGCCGGAAACATTCTTTACAGACAGCGTGGAACAAAAATTCATCCAGGTGTGAATGTTGGACGCGGTGGAGACGATACATTATTTGCATTAGTAGATGGTGTTGTTCGTTTTGAAAGAAAAGGCAGAGATAAAAAACAGGTTTCTGTTGTTCCAGTAACTGCAGAATAAGTTTTAAAAATGAGGCTTCAAATCGTTCAGGTTTGAAGCCACTTTTTATATATTGGTAAACGTAGGAAAAGTGGACTTGTCCACTTTATTTTATATAGATTATAAAGAAAGATAGAGGTTATTATGTTTGCAGATAGAGCAAAGATTATTATCCGCTCAGGGAAAGGCGGAGATGGTCATGTAAGCTTCCGTAGAGAACTCTATGTCCCAAATGGCGGACCAGACGGCGGTGACGGAGGACGAGGCGGAGATGTCATTTTTGAAGTGGATAAAGGCCTCAATGCCCTTACGGACTATCGACATAAAAGAAAATATGCCGCAGAAAACGGACAGGAAGGTGGAAAAAAACGCTGTCACGGTGCGGATGGAAAAGATATTGTTTTAAAAGTTCCAGAAGGAACGGTAATCAAAGAAGCAACTTCGGGTAAAGTCATTGCAGATATGTCTGGCGAAAATCAGCGTCAGATTGTATTAAAAGGCGGACGTGGCGGAAAAGGAAATATGCATTATGCGACAGCTACCATGCAGGTTCCGAAATATGCCCAGCCAGGACAGCCGGCACAGGAATTAGAAGTTCAGTTAGAATTAAAAGTAATTGCTGATGTTGGACTTTTAGGATTTCCAAATGTAGGCAAATCTACCTTCCTTTCAAGAGTCAGCAATGCAAGACCACAGATTGCCAATTATCATTTTACGACTTTAAATCCGCACCTTGGAGTGGTTGATTTAGACGATTGCAATGGATTTGTTATCGCAGATATTCCAGGACTGATTGAAGGAGCTTCCGAAGGAGTCGGCCTTGGTCATCAGTTCTTGCGTCACATTGAACGTTGTCGTGTCTTGATTCATTTAGTAGATGTAGCTTCTACAGAAGGACGTGACCCAATAGACGATATTTACAAAATCAACAAAGAATTAGAAGCTTATGACCAAAAATTAAAAGAAGTTCCACAGGTCATTGCAGCAAATAAAATTGATGCAATTTATTCGGAGGACGAAGACCCTGTAGAAAAAATCCGTCAGGAATTTGAACCACAGGGAATCAAAGTATTTGCAATTTCCGCCGTATCCGGAAAAGGAGTAAAAGAGCTGTTATATTATGTAAAAGGACTGCTTGATACCATTGAGAAAGAGCCGGTTGTCTTTGAACAGGAATTCTTCCCGGAAGATATGTTAATCACAGAAAATCTTCCTTATACCGTTTATCAGGATGAAGAGGACGAGCATTTATTCCATATGGAAGGCCCGAAGATTGAAAAAATGCTGGGTTATACCAACTTAGATTCCGAAAAAGGTTTCTCTTTCTTCCAACGTTTCTTAAAAGACAGTGGTATCTTAGAAGACTTAGAAAAAGCCGGAATCCAGGAAGGCGATACCGTCCGTATGTATGGATTTGATTTTGATTATTATAAATAAAAACCAGAAAGGGGAAGATAATATGACAAGTAAACAGCGTGCTTATTTAAAAAGTCTGGCTATGACGATGGACCCGATTTTACAGATTGGGAAAGCAAGCCTGACTCCTGAAAATACAGCATCCGTTGCAGAAGCACTTGAAGCCAGAGAACTGATTAAAATCAATGTTCTTCAAAACTGCATGGATGACCCGAAAGAAATCGCTCAGGTATTAGCAGAACGTACGAAATCACAGGTTGTTCAGGTAATCGGAAAGAAAATTGTCCTTTATAAAGAAGGCAAAAAAGAAAAGAAAAAAATCGTACTTCCAAAATAATTAAAACAGAACACGGTTTTGGTTTTGTATCTGCCAGAATCAGATTAGATAAGAGGCAAATTATGGATAAACGAAAAAAACGAATCGGCATTATGGGTGGAACATTTGACCCGATTCATATCGGTCATCTGATATTAGGAGAGACCGCTTATGAGCAGTTTCAATTAGATGAAGTGCTGTTTATGCCATCTGGAAATCCACCTCATAAACGAAACCGAGCACACCGTGCAACGGATGACCAAAGATGCGAAATGGTAAAACGTGCGATTGCTTCCAATCCTCATTTTTCTCTTTCTTTAGAGGAAATGAACGAAGATGGTTTTACTTATACCTATCGTACTTTGGAACGCTTAAATAAAAAACATCCGAATACGGAATATTATTTTATTTTAGGTGCAGATTCTCTTTTTGATTTTGATGAATGGAAAGAACCTGCACGAATCTGTCAGGCCGGCATTATTGTAGTTGCAACCAGAAATCATACCAAAGAGGAAGCGTTAGATGAGACGATTTCTTATCTGACAAAAAAATACAATGGTAGTTTTAAAAAGCTGAAAACCTTAAATATTGACATTTCTTCCGCTTTACTGCGTTCCTGGGTCGCAGGTAAAAGAAATATCCGCTATTATATTCCTGACAGCGTAATTGAGTACATCAAACAAAACCATATCTACGAGGAATGTGATGAACATGCAATATGATTTAAAAGCATTTGCAAAAAAAGTGAAAAAGCATCAAGAAAAAGAGCGTTATGAACATACAAAAGGAGTTATGTATACAGCAGCCGCACTGGCAATGGCTTATGGCTGTGATTTAGAAAAAGCCAGAGTTGCAGGACTACTACATGACTGTGCAAAGTGTATACCGGACGAAAAAAAAATAAAACTTTGCGAGAAAAATAAGATAGAAATTTCAGAAATTGAAGCTCAGGCTCCTTTTCTTTTACATGCTAAATTAGGAGCGTTTCTTGCAAAAGAAAAATATCAGGTAGAAGAGGAAGAGATTCTTTCTTCTATTCGCTGGCATACAACCGGAAAAGCAGATATGACGATGCTGGAAAAAATTATTTACATTGCGGATTATATTGAGCCAAACAGAGAGAAAGCTCCAAATCTTGCCAAAATCCGCCAAACTGCTTTTTATGATATTGATGAATGTATGTATGAGATTTTGCGGGATACCTTAGAGTATCTTGGAAAAAATCCTAAAACACTCGATCCTGAAACGAAAGATGCATTTGAATTTTATAGACAGTTACATGAAACAAAGCAACAAGAAAAAAAGGAGAGCGCTTTATGACAAGCAAAGAACTTGCAAAATTAGCCTGTGATGCATTAGACGATAAAAAAGCACTTGAAATTAAAGTTATCAACATTGAAAACGTATCTACCCTTGCAGATTATTTCATTATCGCAAGCGGAACAAACCATAATCAGGTTCAGGCGATGGCCGACAACGTGGATGAAACACTCGGAAGAGCCGGATATGAACCAAA
>ULYX01005596.1_pt1 | contig 16677 bp, 13 predicted proteins | sample 1962591 | NCBI WGS metagenome assembly ULYX01 (sample SAMEA4835874, study PRJEB28245) | human gut metagenome | biome: gut microbiome; material: fecal sample | place: Denmark | collected 2008
CTGGGCGCTGTTTGCCGGCATGTTCGCCGTGCTGTGCGTGCTGCTTGCGCTCAGGCATCTCCTTCTGGATGAGGTTGCGGCTGATGAGCTCGCGGCAGATGTTGTCGATCATACCGTTAACATAACCGCCGCTTCGAGGAGTGCTGTATGCCTTGGCAAGTTCTACATACTCGTTGATAGTGACGGTAGCCGGGATGCCAGGGAAGTTCATAACCTCAGCGATGGCAATCTGCATGATAATTACATCCATATAGGCAAGACGTGAGAAATCCCAGTTGCGCAAAGCCTCGCTCATATAGCGCTGGTAGGTATCGCAGTTGAGGATGGTAGCACGGAAGAGCTTGCGTGCAAACTCTCTGTCTTCAGCATCCTTGTATTCTGGCAGCAATTCCTGCTTGGCCTTAGCATTCGGGTTGAAACGCTTGATAGTCTTCAATACGAAAGTATCTATGATATCCTTGTCATCGTTCCAGTAGAGGCTCTTCTCCTCAAGGAATGCATCAAGATCTTCATTATTCTGAATGAACAGCTTGTAGATGCGGCGCCATACCTCGCGGTCGCGGCTGTACTCGTCGAGATCGGCGAGTTCCTCATCAATAGCACCGCTGATATAATCAGCATAGAGATCGCTAGACGTAATCGCAGTATACAGTTTGCGCACCATTTCGATATCCTCATCCCAGTTGGAATGCTTTACATCTATCCATTCGAGCAGCATCTTGTTCTCTTCGAGCTGCAGAGCGAACTTATTGAATGCGAAACGTGGTGAAGGTTCCTGCTCACCCTCTCTCTTGGCACGAGCTACATCTACATCGTAGCGCTTGCGTGCCTCCTGGGTGATGGCAACGATGAGCTGCAACATGTAGTTGTACAAATCGTATGACTTGGAGAGACTAAACATCAGCTCCTTCTCAGCGTTATCCATGTTATGATCGCTGTTTTGATAGTATGCGTAGGTTAACTGCACAATCTTACGTCTTATCAAATCCCTATTAATCATTCTCTAATGTTTTTAAAAGATTCATTTATTAAATTACCTAATACGCTTGCAAAAATACACATTAAATAGGTAATAGACAAGAAAACGGGCAAAAATTTCAGTTTATTTAAGCAAAAAATTGTATTTTCAATATTTTTTCTGCATGTAGAACATGTTTTTCGGCAAAAAGTTTGCTCATTCCAAATAATTTTCGTAATTTTGCACCCGCTTTAAGCAAAGCTAATCCGTGTGATGGCGAGTTAAGGCACATTTTTATTAATAACTTAATTTAGAGTAACACAAAATGAAAGAGATTAATGTAACAGGTCAGAAGCGCACAGACCTTGGCAAGAAAGCTTCTAAGACATTGCGTAAGGAAGGTTTGATTCCATGTAACCTTTATGGTGAGAAAAGGGGCGAGAACGGTGCTCCTGAGGCTTTGTCATTCGCAGTTCCATTCGCTGAGTTGCGTAAAATCATCTACACTCCTCATGTATACGTTATCAACCTCATCATCGACGGTGAGAGCCACACTGCTATCATGAAGGAGATCCAGTTCCACCCAACAACAGACGCTCCTCTGCACGTTGACTTCTACGAGGTTAACGACCAGAAGCCTATCACTATCGGTATTCCAGTTAAGTTGACAGGTCTTGCACAGGGTGTACGTGATGGTGGTCGTATGAACCTCTCTATCCGTAAGATCAACGTTACAGCTCCTTACCAGGTTATCCCTGAGCACCTCGATATCGACGTTACAGAGTTGAAGATCGGTAAGAGCATCAAGGTAGGTGACCTCTCATTCGAGGGTCTCGAGTTGGCTACAAGCAAGGCTGTTGTAGTTTGCTCTATCAAGATGACACGTAACGCTCAGCTCGCAGCTCAGGCTGCTGAGGCAGAGGCTTAATCACTGAGTCATCTAGAATTTTACGAACCTGAGTAAAGCATTATCAAACATTGGATAAATATTTGATTTGTGGGCTTGGTAACCCTGGCGATGAATACGCCGACACCAGGCACAACACAGGATTTATGGTATTGGACGCTTTTGCTAAAGCGTCCAATATTCATTTTGAGGATAAGCGATATGGCTTCGTAGCCGAGACTACGCTCAAGGGAAGAAAGATTTTCCTGCTCAAACCTACCACATTCATGAACCTCAGCGGTAATGCGGTAAGATATTGGCTGAATCAGGAAAAGATTGACCAGAGCCGACTGCTGGTTATCAGCGATGAGCTAGCCCTGCCTCTGGGTGCTTTCCGACTGAAGGCGAACGGCAGCAACGGCGGCCATAACGGATTGGGACATATCCAGCAGCTTATCGGTCAGAACTATGCCCGCCTGCGCATGGGCATCGGCAACGCTTATCCACGTGGCGGCCAGATAGACTGGGTGCTGGGCAAATATACTGAGGAAGACATGAAGCAGCTGCAGCCGGCCATCGACCTGGGTGTAGACATCATCAAGAGCTTCGTATTGGCTGGTATCGACATCACCATGAACCAATACAATAAGCTAGGAAAGAAATAATCATGAAGGAATCAGCAAGAATAGACAAGTGGCTCTGGGCTGCCCGCATTTACAAGACCCGCAGCATTGCTGCCGATGCCTGTAAGAATGGCCGCGTCATGGTGGGAGGCGTAAACAGAAAGCCTTCCTTCATCATCAAGCGTGGCGATGTGGTGAGCGTAAAGAAAGCCCCTATCACCTACTCTTTCGAGGTTCTCGACTGCATAGAGCAGCGCGTAGGCGCCAAGATGCTGTATGGTGTCTATAAAAACGTAACCGACCCTAAGCAATATGAGCTTCTGGAGATGAGTCGCATCAGCGGATTCGTAGATAGAGCCCGAGGCACAGGTCGCCCAACCAAGAAGGAACGCCGTGCCCTGGACGCCTTCGTAGATCCAGCCATGTTCGGATTTGACGAAGAAGACTGGGACGAAGATGAAGAATAAAATAAAACTCCCCCTACACTTCGAAGAGTATAGGGGGAGTTTTATTGTGTAGTCATAATTATTTTCCTTTCTTTCTTACTTTGCAAAGATACAACATTTTAAGATACAATGCAAGAATATTGGGATAATTATAGCTAAAAACATACGAAATAGAAACTTATATGTGATATTTGGCTGCTTATTTTAAAATAAAGCTTAAAATATTTGGAGCGAATAGAGAAAAAACATACCTTTGCACCTAGAAAAATGATGGAATCAGCACACACACTGATAACCAATCATACTCTATATGAGCATTATATACTATTAATTTAAAATATTAGAGATTATGAAAAAATTATTCGTTATGGCAGCTATGGTGCTGTCTTCAGTAGGTGCTTTCGCACAGCAGGCTGCAGGTACAACAACTATTCAGCCTAAGGTTGGTTTGAACGTTTCAACAATTGGTGATAATGACTGGAAAGCCGGTTTCGCTGCCGGTGCAGAATTGCAGTATCAGGCTACCAGCAACTTTGGTGTTGCTGTAGGCGCTCTCTACTCTGTACAGGGCTTCAAGGGCAAGGATATTGAAATCGATACTCCAATCGTAGACGGAACTATCCAGAATGACTATAAGTGGAATCCAGGCTATATCAATGTGCCTATCACTTTGAACTACTACCCAGTAGCTGGTCTTGCTCTCAAGGCAGGTTTGCAGCCAGGTTTCTTGGTAAATAAGGACGATATGGACGATGCTAAGACTGTAGATCTCTCTATCCCAGTAGGTCTCTCTTACGAGTATCAGGGCATTGTATTCGATGCTCGTTACAACATCGGTGTAACTAAGATTGCAGATAACGTTGATCACTACAACAACGTAATTCAGATTACTGTAGGCTACAAGTTCTCTCTCTAATCAATGAACTTTTAGTAATCCCAAATAAAGAAATCCCCGTTCTTCATTACGAAGAGCGGGGATTTTTTTTCTCGTCATATCTGTTTGAAATAAGCCTCACGTAAACATTGAGTGAGGCTTACTATCGTTTTAAATGAAGTCTTTCTAGAACATTCTGCCGCCTGGACGACCACCGCCAAAACCGCCATTGAATGGACGGCCATGGAAGTTTGGACGGGCACCAGGACCTTCAGGTCCACCCTTGCGGGCATCCTTGCCTCCGAAGAGATTCAGGCGGTAAATCACGTGCAGCATTGCATAGCTGTTGATGGCATTATACTCCGTATCCGTACGGGATGTAGCAGAAATGGCACGAGAGAAGGTGCTCTGCTGGCGGAGAATATCGTAGAACTGCAGCATGATGGTAAGAGGCTTGCCCTTCAGGAAACCCTGAGAGAGCTGCGCATTCCATACAAACTCATCCGTATTCATGCTGCTGTCGCTATAACCGCGGCTGCTGCTGATAGATAGGCTTGAGTTCAGACTGGTGCCCCAAGGCGCTGTAAGCGTCATGCTTGGTCCATAAGAGAACTGCCAGGTATTGAGGTTGCTGTTTGGCTGCAACTTGTTTGTAGCATGGTTATAATTCAATGTTCCATCGAGCGAAAGCTCCAGCCAGTTGTTGCGATAGCTGAAAGAGAGGCGCTCTCTCCAAGTAGTACTGCGGGTGGTATTCTTCTGGGAATCAGACTGCTTGTCGAGACTCAGATAACTCACGTAGTTGTTGTAACCCAAGTAGGTGTCGGTATTCAAGTTCCATACACCGGCACTATCGATAGAGCAGTTGAACATAAAGGCTCCCATCACATTCCAGTTGCCATTGATATTCTCAGGTCGGGTGATTCTACCACCAGTCTTCTCATCGTAGGTCACCTTGTTGCTGATGCTATTGTTGGTGGTAGAGAAGTTGATGAAGGTCATGACACCCTTGTTATGGTTCTGCACGAAATTGTTGTAGAACAATCGGAAGTTCTGGGTGAACGATGGCTTCAAGCCAGGGTTACCCTTCGAGATGTTCAGCGGGTCGCTGTTATCTGTGATATCAAGCAACTGAGAGATGCTTGGCTGAGAAGTGGTACCACGGTAGTTCACACGCAGGTTGCTCATCTTTGAGAAGCGATAACGGAAATCGAGGGTTGGACTGATATTCGTCACCGTGCGGACGGTATCCTTATGATTGCCCATATAATCGTAGATGAAGTTGGAGCGCTGTGGCTGAATCATTACACCGAAGTTGAGATTATATTTGCTTCGGATGAATCGCATCATCACCTGGATATCATGAGTATAGTTCTTATACTCAGAATACTTACTCAAATCCTCATCCTTGTAATTGCCAAGCTGACCGGCAAACGGATTCAGGTAACTATCCCAACCACGATATTCATGATCTCCTGTCATCGCATACTTGCTGAAATCGTAGGTGCTTCGGTCGCTCTTGGAGTAGCTGTAAGTAAACTTATAGCTGAACTGCAGGAAGGTAGCCTTCCAGAGTGGCTCACTATAGGTCAACTGGCCCGCATAACTGTAATTCTTCGAAGGAGTCAGGTTATAGCGGTTGGTCTGATAAGTAGAATCCTTACCCTCCGCTGTCTGTACGAGATAGAGCTTGGCATTGTTGAGCGAGATGCTCTTGCTGTCATTATCCGTATATTTGGCATCCATACGCAAGGTGATGTTGCGTCCCTTGTCGCCCAACTTGCGGTTCACCTGCAGCATACCCCTGATATTGTTATTATCAGAATAGGTGATTCCGTTAGTCAACTGACTGTTCACCATTGCCCCAGCCTTGTCCAATTCATCAATACCTTCCTCAGAAAGAGGGTCTTTGGTGGTAATGGTATAAGGATCCTTGTTGTAAGAAGCCGACTGGCTGCCACTCAATCCATCGCTGGTACTCCAGGAGATGGAAGGCCGGAAGAGGATATTGGTCATAGAGTCTGGCATCCACTCCAAGCGGATGTTGCCGTTCCAGCTGTTGTTGCGGGAGAAATTCTGAGTCAAGCTGTTGCTGAACGAAGAGCTGCTACCCATGAAGTTCTCGCTGGAACGACGGCTCCAAATATCGCCATCGCTGTGATTCCAGCGAAGTGAAGTATTGAACTTGAATTTATCTTTCAGTTCATAATTATAGTTAGCACCTATCATCTTGCTGGCATTCAAACCGTTAGCACCTCCGAAACCTCTACCGGGGCCACCGCCTCCAAAACCACGGTCGCTGGTGTTATTGGCATTGGCAAAGAGCATGAATCGGCTGTTATTAGAGAAATAACCGCCCATACCACGCATGCTATAGCGGCTCTTGTTGCCCACGCCCAGGTCGATATTGGAAATCAGACCCTTATTCATACCCTTCTTGACACCGAAGTCGAGCACGGTCTGCTCCTCACCATCATCAATACCGGTCACCTTAGAGAGATCACTCTTCTCATCGTATGCCTTGATTTTCTCGATGATGCTGGTAGGCAGGTTCTTCAGGGCAGTCTTGGTATCACCGGTCATAAACTCCTTGCCGTCTACCAGAATCTTCTTTACCTCCTTACCATTAATCTTGATGGTACCGTCATCACTCACCTCTGCACCTGGCAGACGCTTTACGAGTTCCTCAACTACCGAGCCTTCCGGTGTGCGATAGGCAGAAGAATTGTACACGAAAGTATCCTCCTTCAGAGTTACCTTCTGAGCCATAGCTGTTACCACTGCGCCTTTCAGCATGATAGCCTCAGCACCCAGCACAATCTTACCCATAGCCAGATCCTTGTTATCAAAAATTTGGATACGCTTCATGGTAGACTTGTATCCTACGCTCGAAATCTTGAGCAGATACTTACCATTAGCCGGAGCGGTGACGTGAAAGAGTCCGTTCTCATTACTGATGGCACCAGCCACATACGTGCTGTCGCTCTTAAGCAATTGAATAGTTACCTGCTCAATGGCCTCCTTGGTATCGCGGTCGGTAATCTGACCGGATATCAGTCGCTGCTGAGCAAAGGATGCTATTGCCATCAACAGCAGCAGCATCGCCAGAATCGATTTTTTCATTCTTATTTTTATTTGTTATTATTTTCAACTATGAGTGTTTTCACACATAATCGCTATGATATTCTATTATCATTTTTTTGTTACTCGATTGTTTTGACGCGTTAAATACACCAAGGTTTAATGCATTCTGAGATAAAAAACGCAAATTTAGCAACTTTTTTTTTGTATTGTCTCCATTTTAGTGTATCTTTGCACAAAAATTAATACGTTAGAATGTTATGGAACAAAGAGTAATCATATCAACCCAACTGGAAAGCGAACTGGTAAGTGCACTTTCTGAGTGTGAGCACGACAAGCTTTTTGTGCTTACAGATACTACGACATTGGAACTATGCATGCCTGTATTGCAGAGTTTTTACTGCATGAAGGAAGCCCATATCATCACTATTCCGGCTACCGACAGCCATAAAGACATCGACAGTCTGATGATGGTATGGAAAGGACTGCAGGAGGGAGGAGCTTCACGCCACTCCTGTATGATTAATCTGGGCGGCGGCATGATAACCGACCTGGGTGGCTTTGCTGCCAGCACTTTTAAGAGAGGTATCAACTTTATCAATATCCCTACCACCCTGCTGGCTATGGTAGACGCATCGGTAGGTGGAAAGACAGGCATCAACTTCGGCGGACTGAAGAACGAAGTAGGTGTGTTTAACGATTCTAAGTTCGTTATTCTCGATACAGAGTTCCTGAAGACGCTCGATGCAGAAAACATCTGTTCGGGCTATGCAGAGATGCTGAAACACGGTCTGATTTCTACAGAAGCAATGTGGGAAGAACTGGTCTGTTTCGACCTCGACAAGCCTGATTTGAAGCAGTTGCAGCGCATGGTAGGCGACAGCGTGAAGGTAAAGGAGCGCATTGTAGAGCAGGATCCTCACGAGCAGGGCATCCGCAAGGCGCTGAACCTGGGCCATACTTTCGGTCATGCATTCGAGAGTTGGGCATTGAAGCGCAAGCCTATCCTGCATGGTTACGCTGTGGCATTCGGTCTGATTCCAGAACTCTATCTGAGTGTTGCCAAAACCGGATTCCCTACTGAGAAGATGCGCCAGACCGTAAACTTCATCAAGGAATTCTATGGTACACTGGATATTACCTGCGATGACTATGATGAGCTCATCGAGCTGATGCACCATGACAAGAAGAACCAGAATGGCATCATCAACTTCACGATGCTGGGCGGCATAGGCGATATCCGTATCAACCAGACTGCTACGACAGAAGAGATCAAGGAAGCACTTGACTTCTTCAGAGAAGGATAATTCAGCTAAAGAATATTTCTTCAGAGAATCCCTTTAAAGAAAGATAGAGCGCTTCGGCTTTCCGGTTTCGGTAAGTGGGAGTTGGTTTACATGAAGATATTCCCTTGGAATCCAATATTTATGATCAGATAAGAGGCGGCGAACAGTCGCCTCTACTTTTTTCATATCCTCATCTTCCGTCAAGAGGACAGCAATTTCTCCAAACTTCCCGTCTTTCTTCTTGACAATCATGAAAGGTTTTTCAAGATAAGGCTTCAACAGAGCCTCAACCTCTTCTATCTGTATCTTGATGCCTCCGCTGCAAATCACATTGTCTTTTCTGCCTTTGATGCGAAAACGGAGTTTTTCCACCTTATTATATATATAGGATTCTATTTCCACAATATCATTCGTTATCAGGGGTTCAGCACAGACTTGCGGAGCATCTATAACCAGACATCCTTCATCGGTCTGACTGATTCTGACACTATCGAAAGGCTGGTACCATTCGCTGGCCTCAGCACCGTTAATTCTTCTCAGGGCAATATGCGAGAGCGTTTCGGTCATTCCGTAGGTACTCCAGATGGCAACATCGCCGGGAAGAGCCTTCAGTTTCTGTTCGAGAGCCTCATCTATGGCTCCGCCACCGATAATAAGATGCCTGATGCAGCAGAGACGAGCCCGCTCTTCAGGAACCTGCAGGGTGTTATAAACCTGCATCGGGACCATCGCAGCGAAGGTAATCTCTTCATTTACATCTTTCAAAGGATGCCCACTTGGGCAAACAGAAATAAGAAGGAGATGGCGCTCTATACTCCGCACCACCACCATCTTACCTGCAATATAATCGAGCGACATGCAGAGCAGGGCGCTATCACCAGGTTTCAATCCCAGGAAATCACAAGTGATGCGGGCCGAGTTGAACATTCGCTTCTTCTCTACCATCATCGGCTTGGGCTTGCCTGTAGAACCACTTGTATGAACAAGCACCCGGTCGCTACCGTTATTCCATTCTGAAAGGAATTCTTCTAAAGTCATTTTACTACAAACAATTTGTCACCACGAATCTCCAAAGGCATCGGTATATTATCAGTAAAGAGCTGTCCGGTGCCCAAGCCTTGCGGCATCTTGACATTAGGACCATATACTTTAGCTGCATAATGAGCAATAGCATTCAGACCGATATTACTCTCAAGAGCAGAAGTAATCCAACTGCCGATACCACGCTGGTTAGCCAGTTCTATCCACTCGTTGCATCCATAGATGCCACCATGAAGTGAAGGCTTCAAGATGATATATTGTGGACGAATGGTATCGAGCAGAGCCTCTTTCATGCTTCTCACATTCACACCAATCAACTCCTCGTCCAGAGCGATAGGAAGCGGTGTTTCGCGACAGAGCTGAGCCATCTTAGGCCACTGATGCTGCTTGATAGGCTGCTCAATCGAATGAATGTCATATTTAGCCAAAGCCTCCAGCTGACTCATTGCATTCTCCGGCAAAAAGCCGCCATTGGCATCTACACGCAACTCAACCTGCTCCTTGGTATACACATCACGGATGCGCTTGATGAGATCGAGTTCCTTGAAGAATTCGATGGCACCGATCTTCAGTTTCACGCAATGGAAACCCGCCTGGAGCTTCTCCTCCAACCGTGCCAGCATCTCCTCATAGGTTCCCATCCACACCAATCCATTGATTGTAATACCTTCTTCACCTCTTCCGAAAGGAGAATTGAAGAGATCTGTCAGGTTCTCCATTCCGGCTGGAACAGAAACTCCTTTCTGCTTCAACATTTCAGAAGAGGGAGATGCTCCTTCAGCAGGAACAATCTCCAAAAACTTCTTCGCTGCATCGAAGAACGAAGCGAAGGCTGTTTCGAGACCGAAAGTAATGCTTGGGTAAGCACGAATCATATCGTATGGAATGCGTCCCATCTGCTCCACCATCTGACAAACCTGTCGCAGGGTCATCTCATATTCCGGTTTGGCATCGCAACTGAGATCAGGGAGCGTAGCACACTCTCCCACTCCCTCTACTCCCGGCAATTCATCCGATGTGAGAGTGAGATAATAACTGTGTCTCGTGGTATAAACCCCACGAGACGTGCCTGCCGGCTGCTTGAAGTGGAGCGTGCGCTCCGAGATTTCTATCTTATACATGATTTCTTAAAATTCTGAATGTTGGGGAATTATCTGAAGTTAAAGAAGTTATCACTCCCTACGGTCGTTCGGGAAGTTAAGAGACAATAGTTTTCAGGGGCAAGACGCAGGACATTTGTCCCTTAACTTCCCACTAACTTCCCTTAACTTCCCACAAACTTCCCATCAGCGAAACTTCACTTCTACTTTTTCTGTTTCAATTCATACAGATCCTTGCGGCGGTCGCGAAGATTTCTTACAGCACCGTAGGTATGAAGCTCATTCAAGAGATTCAGGTCAACATCTGATACGAGAATCATCTCGGTATTCGGTGTTGCCTCCGAACGCTTGCCGTCGTTAGGGAAGGCGAAGTCGCAAGGGGTGAACACGGCGCTCTGGGCATACTGGATATCCATGTTATGAACACGAGGCAGGTTGCCCACACTACCCGCAATGGCTACATAGCACTCGTTCTCGATAGCACGCGCCTGTGCACATACTCTTACTCGGGAGTAAGCATTCTGGGTATCGGTCATGAATGGAACGAAGAGAATCTGCATGCCATCCTCAGCCATTAATCTTGACAACTCAGGGAACTCCACATCATAGCAGATTACGATACCAATCTTACCGCAATCGGTATCGAAGGTCTGGATATGGCTACCACCACTCAATCCCCAGCACTTCTGCTCATCTGGTGTAACATGAATCTTCTCGTACATATCCACGCTACCATCTCTGCGGCAGAGGAAGCCCACGTTATAGAGGGAATCGTCCTTGAGATAAGGCATACTACCCGTAATGATATTGATGTTGTAACTGATGGCCAACTCGCGGAAACGGTCACGGATTTCTTCGGTATACTGCGCCATCTTTCGGATGCTCTGCGCCTCACCCAAATCATTGAAACGAGCCATCAAAGGCGCATTGAAATACTCAGGGAAGAGGATAAAGTCGCTCTTGTAATCGCTCACAGAATCAACGAAGAACTCTACCTGTTCGAAGAGGTCATCCACCGAAGCGTATGGGCGCATCTGCCACTGTACCAATCCGATTCTTACGGTTGGCTTGCGGTCTACATAAGAATCCGTAGGTGGCTGATAATAGATGTTATCCCACTGCAAGAGGGTGGCGCAGTGTTCACTCTCCTCATCGCTAGGAAGATAGTTGCGGATTACGCGGCGCACGTGGAAATCATTGGAAAGCTGGAAGGTAAGAACCGGATCATAGATTTCACGGTTTCTTACATGCTCGATATACTCCTTAGGGCGCATCTTATCGGCATACTTGTGATAGTTTGGTATACGACCGCCAAACATGATAGCCTTCAAGTTGAGCTTCTCGCAGAGTTCCTTGCGATACTCATACATACGGCGAGCCAGGCGCAAACCACGATAATCAGGGTGGATAAATACCTCGATACCATAAAGAATGTTTCCATTAGGATCGTGGGTATTGAAGGTTTCATTACCCGTAACCTGAGCATAGGTATGATCGCCCTTCACCATATTATAGTTAACGATGATAGAGAGCGCACAGCCCACAATCTTATCATCAACGATAATAACCACCTGTCCCTCAGGGAAGATAGTAATGAGTTTCTTTATCTGTTCTTTTGTCCAGAATACATCTGAGTCTGCGTAAATACGCCTAAATGACTTGGCAAGCTGATCATAATCCTCCATACGGAGGTTGCGCATGCCTACCTTTTCGATTTTTCGAGTTGGTTCCATAACAACTGTATTTTTATTATTATCTAAATCCGGGTGCAAAGATACAGCAAATTATAGATACGACAAAGAGTTTTCGCAAATAATTGACATTTACGAAAACTCTTTTCATGTATTTCACACAAAGAGCGCGTTTACGCTTAAAATCAGATGCTAATATTTGGCATTTTCCTGTGGAATCGCTTTATCATGATCATCCAGATAAAACAACTTCACAGGATGATACTTCTCACTTGCCACAGAATATTCATCCTGGCGATAACGGGTCAGGATGCCTCCTATCCCCAACATCGTATGAAAAGCCGAAAGACTCGTCTGTACCTGTTGGGTACGATGACCAGACAAAGTTTTCAGTATTCCCGGATATTGTTTTCCATAACCAGATGATGTCCAGATGATGAAAGGAACATGCAGCTCATAATCAGATGCCTTCGGGGCGGCGTGCAGAAAGAGGCGACGGTCATCATCAAAGATATTCTCTCCATGGTCGCTGGTATAGAGCATCGCCGATGTAGGTTGGCTATATCCCCCATCCGTCTTTGCCTGAGTCTTCTCCCATTTCTGCAGACGTTCTACGATACCATGCAGGATATAATCGGTATACCGGATGGTATTATCGTATGCATTCAGCAGGTCACGCCGGTTCTCCGGCTTCGCTTCGCTCTTACTGTCAGGTTTAAAGAAGGCGAAATTACGGGGATAGCGCTCCTGGTAATTAAAGTGAGAACCATAAGTATGAAGTACCACGAAGAGTTTCCGATAACGGTATTGCTTGGATGAAGAAGCATCTGCCGCAGGCAATATCCCATCCAACTTCTGCAACAAATCACTATCATAATGATTATCTTTTGCAGAAGCACCTTCCTTCAGGAAGTAATGTTCATCAGCCTGTTCGCCAAGGAAATCAATAAAAGAATGATTAGGCAGCTGATTGCTGATAAATACGGTATGAAATCCCGCCTCCCTGAAAGCAGCCAGGATACCTTTCTCATGAAAGAGACGTTCGAAATCCTCTGCTGATGCAGCCGACAGGAGCATAGGAACACTCTTATGCGTAGTATTACTCTGGGTTGTAGCATCGGGAAAAGCTATGATTCCAGGAGTTTTGGAGAGCAAAGGATTGGTATCGCGCGGATAGCCATAGAGACTGAAATTGTGGGCTCTCGCCGTCTCTCCCACCACCATCACATACACCTCGGGAGCCTCTGCATCGTGCTCGCTCCTGGCATCAAACCTGAAATTTCTGCTTGCCTCCCGGTAATTCTCTGAAGCCGCATCACGTTCGAAAGCAAGATAGAGATTATAGCAAACGTTAACAGGATAAAGCTGGTTGCGCAAGCGATAATCATCTACAGCCACATAGCAAGCCAGCAGACAGAATAAACCGACAGCAGCTATCTCCAAAGCCCAACGACGCACTCGATGCTGGAGTTGAACCACTATCATCCCTTTCTTGCTGATATTGACAATAGCCAGAACCAGCAAAGGAAGATAAACCACAAAAACACCCACCACAGCAGGCAACAGATTACCAAGCAGTTCCTTCACCTCGCCAGGATTGGTAGTTACAAGATTCAGAAACATATCTACCGCTATCACTCCCGTCCCGAAGAGATAAAGCAATACCAGTTGGAAGGCAGCGAAAAAAACAAAAAGAAAAGCCCACCAGATCATCTTACCCGGGCATCTGGTTAACGAAAAGAACCACATGTAGAGTGCCAAAGGCAGCAACACATTGGCACCACAAGCCCAAGGAGCCAGACATTCGGTATAGCACAGAGCTATATTAGGCAACAACAATGCTACCACAGCATACCCGTAAAGGAATGCGCCCGATGACACCTTATTATATATATCCTTATATATATCCGTAAAACTGTTCATTCTACTTTTTCATTAACACTTTAAAGAGCATTATCAAACTCCATAAAGAGCATTATTACTAAAACGCTTCATTGATATTGAAGAGAAAACCAGACTGCCCCGACTTACCGAATCCATAATCCAGACGTACATTCACATTCTTCTTAAATTCCCAGCGATAACCTACACCGGCATTCGGCAAAATCTGTTTAGAGCGCAATGCCGAGAATTTCGGGAAGATGGTTCCTGCTCCAACCCACACTACGATGCCATTACGCTTCCATACATGTTGGCGCAACTCAACCGTAGCTTCCAGAGAATGTTTATCGCGATAACGGCCTTCATAATAGCCACGCATGGAATGAGTACCACCCAATTCAGCCATCATTCCCCACGAAGGATTACCAAAGTTGAGGTTAGCCCTAATGTCTTCGGCAAGAACCGTACCCTTACCCAGTCGCTGATAGGCATCAAAACGAAATGCCGTCGTACTGAAAGCATAATCATTTCCCATAAATCCAGGTCTGAACATCTGATTGATATTCAGAAAGATACCACGATGTGGATTCGTAAGATTATCTCTGTTATCATATACCAGAGAAACGCCAGCTCCTACATTCCAAGTATGCTGATCCATGCCTTGCAGTAATTCCGGACGCTCAATATGTTTACCTATTACATAGTCATAACTCGCCATCGGCCCGATATAGAAATTATCTGCTACACGAAACAGGAAGCTAACTTCAGCCTGAGCCTGCCAACGCTTCATGTCACTCTTATTGGCATCGTTATCGCCCATCTCATAGCCTATTCCCCAAAAATCAGAGGGAAAAGAATAGAAATAAAGGTGATAATCGATGCGATATCTTCCTTTAGGAGCAATATGGTTACCACGGACACCCAACATATAGAAACCTACAGAACTGACATCACCATAAAGCGAGACATTAGAAGGAGGAAGAATACTGTCATTCGGATCAGTACGGTATAGTCCTGCTGCCACCAATCCCAATCCAAACTTGGTATTAGAGGCATAATGAGGGCCACCTATCACACTAAAATCGAAACGCTTATGCTTCTTGTTTTTGTTGGAATCATTAAAGTAGTCAAGAATCCGGTTCACCCATGATTTCCCGGCATGTAAAGCCATCGTATCCACCTGCTCTGCAGATGAGATACTATCGGTTACAGAAGGCTCAGAGGCATAGCTGCCCAATGCCAACATCATAATAAGTATTGTCAGAATATGCTTCATTCTGTTGATTTTATTATTTTAATACACTAATGCTACATTATCAATCCACAAGGTATTGCCTGGAGTTCCGATATAGGCTCCACCATCGGATGAGGAGAACTGAAGAATCAGATGAGTAGGTGTTTCGTTAGCACTCGCCCATCCTACTTCTTTTACCGGCACACTCTTACCCTTGCTGTTACGGGCATAGTCAGTGGATCGCAGTCCCATAGTAGCAGCCTGATAACCTGCCATGTGGCGGATATCGCCATAATGGATTGTATAGGTAGCATCTTCCACCCATCTATCGGTACTCTTTCCGAATCTGACTACCATCGTACCCACACGTTTAGCTGTTATATTTCCCTTAGCATCTTCATGCCGTTTCTGCAGATAGAGCACAGCTATAGCATGATCTCGACCTGCAACCGTAGAGGCTCCGCTAAATCCATTCTGCTTGATACGATTGGCTGCATTAGGAAAAGAAGTCTTATAATCAAAGCGCAAAGCCTTAGGACGTGCGGTGAATGGTATACCCCAGTTGATGGCTTTAGGACCATCCTTGGTACTTGTTATCGGTTCACGAACATTACCCAGAAAGAGAGAACCGGCAGCCAAGACCTTGATATTGATGAGTCCCAGCACTTTTACTTTCTCAATATGGGTTACCAGTTTGGCACAATATCCACTACCATGTTTATCACGAAACACAGAGTTATTCGTCTTATAGATGCCCGATACATGTGCCAGGACATTAGAGGACCCCCAAGGCGAACCACCCTTATTGGTATAAGGAATATTACCATTGATAGTCATATTAGGTCCAACGGCATAAACTGTTTTCTGATTTCCTCCGATAATGCCTGATTCTTTGATATTCCTAATTACCCAGTGGTCCATATTACCATATTTAAAAGGAACCACCTTTTCCTGTCCCTTAACGGGAAGGCACGACAAGGTAGCAACCGCCATAACGATGCCTGATATTATTATTTTCTTCATATCTGTTTCTTTTATATATCATTAAGGCTGCAAAGATAGAAAAATATTTTCTAGTTTTCAGTTTTCTTCGACATAAAGCATAAAAAATTAAGAAATAATAATATATTTACAGCATTTTAATTGCCATAAAACAAAAAAGTCCTGCATTTGCTGTTATAAACAAATACAGGACTCCTGATTCAATATACAAAACAGAATCTCTTGCACCGGTTACAATAGAGACATGCACCGGTTACAATAGAAACATGTTCCGATTACTCCAAAAGCTATTATCGGTTTGAATACATATTATCGTAATACTTCTGGTAATCACCCGATGTTACGTTATCCATCCATTCCTGGTTCTCGAGATACCATTTCACGGTTTCCTCGATACCCTCCTCAAACTGGAGAGATGGCTCCCAACCCAATTCCTTCTGCAACTTTCTAGAGTCAATAGCATACCGCATATCGTGACCCTTTCTGTCGGTTACATAAGTGATGAGATCCATATCCTCGCCTTCCTTTCTGCCGAGCAATCTATCAACAGTCTTGATTACCACCTTGATGATAT
>ULYX01023219.1_pt1 | contig 16520 bp, 20 predicted proteins | sample 1962591 | NCBI WGS metagenome assembly ULYX01 (sample SAMEA4835874, study PRJEB28245) | human gut metagenome | biome: gut microbiome; material: fecal sample | place: Denmark | collected 2008
CTTGACAGTCAGTTAAACCTATGTTATAATAAAGGTACAAAGAGAGGAGAGGAGGAAACAAAAAAAGAAAAAAATAAACAGTTACACAAAGTACTTGACAGTCAGTTAAACCTATGTTATAATAAAGGTACAAAGAAAGGAAAGGAGAAATCAATATGAAGCCAAGAAAAGCGTTTTATATGGATAACATTGAAACCATAGAGGAATTAGAGGACAAGTTATTTGACTTGACATCGAAAATGGAAAAAGAGTGCGGTAAACAGGATTTTAATGAAAAGCTGAATCAGGCTTGGTCACTTTTATATGAAGTATGTCGAGATAATAAATAGAAAGAGAGGAATTATTATGAGAATGAGTAAAAAAGCACAACTCGAAGCCAATAAGGAAGTATTGGAAGCGGTTGACCGTTATAATGAAGAAATAAAAGGAACTGTTTTGCATCACGGTACACGCCTTAGAACCTGTAAAGCGTATGTATACGAAACTCGTAGCTTCTACGTCTTACGAAGCTACGAAACAGTAGTAGCAATTATAGAGAAAACCACTGATACGTGTTACGACTTTCTCAGAGGGGTTTATGGGTATACTAATACATCCGCACAGCATATCAGCAAGTTTGACAAAGACTACGGACGTGGTACATATGGTTGCAAGGAACGTGTAACCTATTATGAAGTATAATGATGAGGACACCATTAAAGAAATAATCTTTGTTAACGATTATACAAGATCATATGCCATAGAGTTGGGATATGAACCATAAATAACTAGGGCGCGTGGTTAGGCACGATTACAGTTTCAACGCTGTCCGCCCATTAGCACCTACATGGTGCAGAAACCAAACAACACCACAATAGAAAGAAGAGGTATTACTATGGCAAGAGAAAAAATGGTAACAAGGACAGTAACTCAGACAACGGCAGAAGTTATGACTATTGACGTAACAACGGCAGAAGTACAGATACGTGAGTACACTATCGGTGGCACATATGACACCAACGAAATTTTACTCAAAAAGCTCCAGAAGCTTTTTCAGACCGATACATTTAAGTTGGTTAACATCAACAGCACCACTGTAGAGGATTTACTACTCGGAATGACAGAAGAGGACTTCATCAGATACGCTACAGTTCTTCCACCTAGAAGCACTAAAAAAGAAAGTGAGGTTTAATATTATGAGAAACAAAAAAACACAGTAGACATTATGGTTAGTTTTAAAGGTGCAGACAAAGATGCAAAAGGCGAATACTTTGTAACAGACTCGTTTTCACTTGATTCGGCTGTACTGACAATCAAACAAGATTGTATCAATCGCACATTCCGAATTGACTGTGTTGAATCAATTTACATATTCTAAGAATTCATAAAGTTAGTCAAAACTAACAGGGGCGCGTGGTTAGGCACGATTACAGTTTCAACGCTGTCCGCCCATTAGCACCTACAAGGTGCGGAAACTAATCAATATAAAATCAGAAAGAAAGAGGGAACAAAAATGAGTAAACACTATGTAAAGTTAGTAAAGGAAATGATTAAAGAGGACATCAAGGATGATGTATCCATAACACGGGTAAACGGTACTCTTGTGGTAGACATCTATGTAAATCACTGTTTATGTTGGCACACAGCTATTCCACGTATCGAATTGCGAGCTAGTTCATATATGACAGCGAAAATCGTAGCAGACACGATTAAAAATCAATATAAGCAGTTCATTTTGGATAAGTATTTTGTTCGGAAAAAATTCAAATAATACTTGACATTTAGATTGTCATATGCTATTATATAATTGTAGCAAGGGAATAATCAAAAAATCCAAGTTACGTTTGCCATAGGTGGTGTAGGCTTCAAACCAACTATGCCACCTACCCCCTTAGTAGGTGTAGTTTATTGGTAAAATGCGTGAATCTTAAATAAATCCTATCATCGCTCATTCACGTGAAACAGGTTCAATCCCTGTCACCTGCTCTAGTGCTTTATAGTACTAAATTATATCTTGACGTTTTAAAAATAAAGAAAGAGAGGAAGAAAAAACATGGCAAGAGTACCAATGGTAACACGTACAATTATAACAACAAAAGTAAACGTAATGTGCTTAGACATCGAGACAGGTGAACCTTGTAACAATTCTGTAGTAGTCCCACGTACTTACAAGGACGATGAAAAGCTTCTCAAGAAAGTGAAAGAAGTTCTTGAAACGGAAACATTGAAGCCAGTATACATTGTTGACAAGGAACAGGTTGAAACACTTTACGGAATGACAGAGCAGGAGTTCATTGAACATGCGAAAATTCTGCAGCCTAGATCAGAGCACATTGTAGACAAGAGCGCAGACGTAACAGAATAACAGAAAAAGAGAAAGAGGTAAAATATAATGGTAGAAATCAAAGAATGTAGTAGAGAATTTTCAGAAGTTGATCAGTATCTCATGACGATTGCCCCATCTATTATTTCAATGAAAAACGTAGATGACAACGAAAAGATTAGTGTAGACGGTTTTCTCTTTTTTGAAGATGTGAAAGAAAATACAGGTGAAATCGTAGATCTTCTTTCTATCATTACACCAGAAAAGACTGTATATACCTGCCAGTCATCAACGTTTAAACGTTCGTTTAATGACATTGTAAGTATAATGAATGGTAAACCATTTACAATCGTAAAAACATCTGGAAGGACGAAAGCAGGTCGTGACTTTATCAATTGCGAGTTAGATGTAGAAAGTCTTAAGTAGCCTATAAATATTAACAGCGTGTGCTTAATCGGTACACGCTTTTTTTAGACAAGAGGGTGATTTTTTCATGGCAAAAAGAAAAAAGAAAGTATCAGCTTATACACGTAACAGAAATCGAATCAACAGCTACATAAGAAGATTAAACAAAAAAGGACTTATAACCGAACTCTATTTTCCGACAGAAAGAGAACTAAAATTGCAAGGAATAAAAGGTGCAGAGTTAACTCGTTACACAAATGAGTTGAAAAAGGTAACACCAGATTTCTTAAAAGGTGAAGCAATTTCAATACCAAAAACGCATCATAACTTTAACGTAAATGGTGATTTAAAAGTCGGTGATGACGATATGTTTAATAGGACAGTAATAGCAGACATAAAAAATAACATATCACACTATCCTAAAGAGATAGCTGATAAAGTTAATTCTTTAATTTACCAGTTAATCACACAGCAGGGTATAGATGATGTAGTAGAATCTATCATATCAACACCAGATTTACATTACTATTTGAATAAAAATAAATATGATAGTGAAGCAACATTGGAAGATTACGCTACAGGAATTATAAACGCACTACCTAACGCAAGTGACCAATATAAAATGGACTTAGCTGATGCTTTCGAGTTCAATGAAATAGGGTATACAATTGAAGATTAAAAAGTACAGATATTTTATGTGCGACTTTGAAACAACTGTTTACAAAGGACAAGAGTTCACAGAGGTATGGGCGTCTGCTTCGGTAGAACTATTCACAGAAGATGTTCAAATATTTCACTCAATTGATGAACAGTTTAATTACTTTGTAAGTCAAGATTGCAATGTCGTAGCATATTATCACAACTTAAAGTTTGACGGATCATTCTGGTTATCATATTTGATGATAGATAAAGGGTTTAAACAGGCATATAGAAAAACAGGTGAAGCTATAAATGAGGTAGAGTGGTTACAGGAAAAATTTATGGAAAACAATTCCTTTAAATATAGTATTTCAGATAAAGGAATGTGGTACAACATTATTATAAAAGTAAATAACCACTTTATTGAAATAAGGGATTCACTAAAGCTTTTACCATTTAGTGTTAAAAGAATTGGTGATAACTTTGGTACAAAGCATAAGAAGCTTGACATGGAATACACAGGTTTTCGATATGCAGGATGTGAGATAACAGACAGTGAAAAAGAATACATTGCTAATGATGTTCTTGTTGTTAAAGAAGCACTTGAAATTATGTTCAACGAGGGTCATGATAAACTGACAATAGGTTCTTGTTGTTTGGAAGAATACAAAGAGATATGTAAGAAATCACTCAAGAACCAGTTAGAGTACAAGGAAATGTTTCCAGACGTATATAATGTGAGTATTAATCCTACAGAATATACATACGAAAACGCCGGAGATTATATAAGAAAATCATACCGAGGTGGTTGGTGTTATTTAGTAAAAGGAAAAGAAAACCAGATAAAAACAAATGGAACTACAGCAGACGTAAATTCCTTGTATCCATCTATGATGTCATCTGAATCTGGAAATAGGTATCCTGTTGGCAAACCTTGTTTCTGGAAAGGAAACTATATTCCAGACGAAGCTATAGCAGATAATAAGTATTATTTTGTTAGAGTTAAAACAAGATTTTATATCAAGAAAGATAAGTTACCATTTATCCAGATAAAAAGTTCTTACTTATATAAAGGTACAGAAGCACTGGAATCGTCAGATATTTATGACAGTAAAACAGATTCTTACTTTTCATTCTATAAAGATAAGGACGGTATATTAAGAGATACAAGGGTTGAATTGGTCTTGACAATGACAGATTACCAGTTGTTGAAAGATCACTATGATTTAGTTGATTTTGAAATACTTGATGGATGTTGGTTTTACGCCTTAACAGGCATCTTTGATGAATACATAGAAAAGTACAAACACCAGAAGCTTGTTAGTAAAGGTGCATTACGTGAGTTGGCTAAACTTTTTCTTAATAATCTTTATGGAAAAATGGCATCTAGTAAAGATTCATCGTTCAAACTGGCATATGTGAAAGATGATAAAACAATTGGATTTTTACCTGTTACAGAATCAAACAAGAAAGCAGGGTATATTCCTGTTGGTTCAGCTATCACAAGTTATGCAAGAAACTTTACTATCAGAGCAGCACAAGCGAATTATCATGGTGTTGATAAAGCAGGTTTTATTTATGCTGATACAGACAGCATACACTGTGATTTACCACCAGAAGAAATAGTTGGAATCAAAGTACATGATAAAAACTTTTGTTGCTGGAAATTGGAAACATGTTGGGATAAAGCAATATTCACAAGACAGAAAACCTACATTGAGCATGTAGTTGCAGAGAATCTTGAAACGATTGAAAACCCATACAACAATATAAAGTGTGCAGGTATGCCAAAACGTTGCAAAGATTTATTTGAATTATCACTGTCAGGTGATGCTGATATAAATAAAGAATGGAGTGATGAAGAAAAAGAATTTCTATTTGACAAATATAACAACCCTATTAAACGTGATTATAGTTCATTTAAAATAGGATTGAAAGTACCCGGAAAATTACGACCAAAGAGGATACGTGGTGGTGTTCTATTGGTAGATACATCATATGAAATGAGGTAAAAAACATGAAGAAAATTATATGTTTATTGCTATTTTGTTTTACATTAACAGGGTGTACGTCTGGTAACAAAGTATCAACTGAAAAAACTGACTATAGCATAATACTTAATAATGGTTCAGCTTTTGTATTTACATTTAAAGATCCTGATACAAACGTTTGGTATATATCATCTGATAAAGGCGTAACACCTAGACTTAATCAAGATGGTTCATTATATGTAAAATAGTAAAAAACAGAGGGAGAACTAAGTTCTTACCCTCTGTTTTATTTATATCTATAACCCATGTGTTAATCATTGCGTTCAGCGAAAACGACAAGTAACACAGGCTCTATAATTTCAAGAGTGCTATCCTATGTTCTCAATGTTAATCGCATGAGTAGATATACTTAGTAACTAAGTGCGCTTAATGTGGCTTCTTTACATCTTAAATCTTTAAATCTAAAGCAACCACGTTCAAATAAATATCTAAGATTATTCAAAAAGAAGTCGTTACGTTTTAACATAACATAATTTATCTCATGATCATCAGTGGTCACACTGATTTTTAAACCAAAGGTACGGTCTGGTCTATCATCACAATATAAGTAGCCATTCTCAGTAAATTCTCTTATACCGTACTCACAACCTTTATATTTAAGTGTGCAAAGGTATTTATTTTTTCCGATAGGTCTTTCAATAAAACTCTGATTATCATTCAAATAAACACATTCACTACTATATCCAACATAACTGTCTTTCTTAAAAGCTCGGTTGAATCCACTGGTTTTCTGTGCTTCGCTTGCTGATTTATTGAATCCCTGTTCTAATACAAACCCGTCACCACGTAAAAATTTTGTATCTTTATGTAGTCTAGCGCTTATTTCCATTTTTGTATAATATGGATTGATAAGACTGACAGGATTCGCAATCATATACACAGGTACATAACGAACCTGTTCCCCCTGACCTCTTGCAATAGACGTATGAATACTGATGAACTTTCTTACTTCATCAGGGCAGTAGTGATTAGATTCACTTTGAAATTCATCAAACTCTAGCCTAGAAATATCAGCAAATAAATGACTATATTTTTTCAACTGGTCGGCACTGTTTAAACTTATAGCATACCCACAGCTTTTTTCGTCTAAGAATAACTCATGGAAAATTCCACTTGCCCGTCTTTTTGATGTCATAGTATGACCTGTGAAGAACAAACTTCCTATATCTTTATAGAATTTATCTACCACATTATCAAGTTCATAATTATAACGGTAAATAAGACCGAACTTTTCACCTTTATCAAGAAATCTGTTTATGCATAGTCTGCTAAAATAGGTTGTCTTTCCTGCACTTCGGTTGGAAGTAACCATATAGATTTCTGGTTTGTTACCGTTGATATCTAACATTGACAATAATTTAGTACCGTCATAATATTTTGGCATATCAAAAAATCTCCTTTTCATACTTAATTATAACACACCCATTGATTTTTTGCAAGTATTGTGATATAATAAAATTGAATTAAATAAGAAAGGAGAACCAATGAAAAACTTATATCCGATCTTTGTAGCGTTAGGGTTTAACGCCCTAGACGTGCTAACCGGTATTGTGTCTGCCATAAAAATTAAAGACATTAAATCCACAAAACTACGTGATGGTCTTTTCAAAAAAGTGGGTTTTATTTTCTGTTATTTTACGGCATGGCTAGTTGATGGATACGGTGGTGTTATAGGATTCAAACTAGGTGTTTCAATATTACCAGTTATTGTACTATACACTTGCACAACCGAGCTAGTTTCAATACTAGAAAACATATCCAAAATTAACGCAGACCTTTTACCGAGCAAACTTATGGAACTTTTTCACATTTCAAACACCAGAAAGGAGTAACAAATGGCTGACATTAACAAAGCTGTTTCTTTCATGATTAACACAGCAAAGGACAATATTCATGGTTATGACCAACAGCACAGAAACGGTCCAGATTATGACTGTAGTTCACTGGTAGGGACAGCGTTATACTATGCAGGTTTTGCTGTTTCACCGTATTCATGGACTGGCAACTTAGAATCACAGTTAAGAAAAGCAGGGTTTGTAGATTGCAAAGCACCATGGAAAGCAGGTGACATTCATTTAAACAGAGGAAACCACGTATGTATGAGCATCAATGAAAGCCAGATAGTTGAAGCGTCAATTAACGAAAAAGGAACACCCACAGGTGGTAAAACTGGTGACCAGACAGGTAAAGAAATTCAGATTACTTCTTATTATAATTATTATCTCGGTTGGGATTTACACTTGAGATTTACTGGTGCAAACACAAACAGCAATAAAGACTATACTGTTAAAGAAATAGCCCGACAGGTTATTGCAGGTAAATGGGGTGTAGGTAACGAGAGAAAAAGACTCTTAGAAAAAGCAGGTTATAATTATGATGAAGTACAAAGTTATGTAAACGTACTCTTTACAAAAGGCGGTTACAAGTCGAACGGTGAAGTTGCAAGAGAAGTTATCAAAGGTGAGTGGGGTGTAGGAAAAGAAAGAAAAAACAGACTTGAAAAAGCAGGTTACAATTACTACGAGATTCAAAAACTCGTTAACCAGATGTTAGGATAACATTATGCCAAACATCAACAAAGCTTATTCATGGGCAATCGAAACGTGTAATGCCCCTAACGTGGGATACAGTCAGACATATAGAAACGCCCAGACCGTAGGTGGCATTACATATTACGATTGTAGTTCTTTCATAAACTACGCACTCTTAGCAGGTGGATTTACAACACCTAACTACGCACCAAAATATAACGCTTTCACAACTTATACCGAAGCAGACGTTTTACTTTCACTAGGTTTCAAGGAAGTTGATACAGGCGGTGAATACTTACCGGGTGATATTGGTCTTTCAGTTTCCCATACAGAAATGTGCTATAAAGGTGGTAAAGGAAAAGGTGTATTCATGGGGGCACACACAGACAATGCACCGTTAGCGCATCAAGTAAGCATAGGGTCAACGACTGGAAATCAAGATTATGAAACGTCATTCCCACGATTGTTTAGATACGGTGAGGGCGGTGCATCTGGTTATGGTTGTAGCGCATATGTTGTATCAGCAATATGTGGTAATATGTGGCAGGAAAGTGGTGTAAACCCAGGAATGTGGGAAGGACAGAATGTTAGTTCATTTACGAGTTTAAATGTTGGTTTTGGGTTAGGACAATGGACAAACACTGGTGGAGATACGCATGGTAGACTTTATAAGTTACATGAATGGCTTCAAGAAAATGGGTATCAAGACGATGATGGTAACGGACAACTTCAATATTTAATTCACGAAAATGTATGGTATTCCAGAGATGAAGCTAGTCAATATGCCACGTTAACAGATTTTCTCACTTCCAGTAGTACAGATTTAGCTGAATTAACACATGCTTTCAATGTAGGGTGGGAAGGTATTCACGACCACACATGGGATTTCCGTGTGACCTACGCAGAAAAATGTTATGAGTTTATTACTAAACATGCTAATGACACTTCAATCAACAAATGGTTTTCAAAAAATGAGTTTTTATCAGTTGACGAAAGACTCAACAATGCCGTTCTTATTTACAGATTCTTGTCGGCAGGCGGTGGGGGTGGTGGAACGCACACTACAAAAAAGAAATCAATGCCAGTTTGGATGATGCTAAAATATCATTATTAAGTTGAAAGGAGGTGATTAAATGGCAGTAAAAACTAGAGAGGAAATTCTGGAAAGTTTCAGAACAAGACTAGGAGAAAATCCTGACGACGATTCCATTTCGTTTTTAGAGGATGTTACCGACACACTGAATGATTTTGAAAAAAGAGCAAATGGTGACGGTACGGACTGGAAAAGCAAGTACGAAGAAAACGATGCAAATTGGAGAAAGAAATACACAGAAAGATTTTTCTCAGGTGAACCAAACCCAGAACCAAACCCAGAACCAAACCCAGAACCAAAACTAGAACCAGATAATACCCCGAGGACATTTTCAGATTTATTTAAGGAGATTTAAAAGATGGCTAGAAGAATTGCTAATAGTACGCTAAATGCGTCTACAATCGACATTATGAACGTTATCCGACAGAACGCTTCATATGATTATCAGCAGAACGTACCTGCTGTTGCAAAGGCAAGTGACATTCCTAAAGTCGGAGAAGTTATCTACGGAACACCTGCTTTCGCAAACCAGTTTATCAACGCACTTGTAAACAGAATTGCTATTGTGCGTGTGCAGTCTGCAAACTTTAACAACCCGTATTCTATTCTTAAAAAAGGGTATCTTGAGTACGGTGAAACTGTAGAAGATATTTTTGTATCAATCGCAAAAGCAGTAGACTTTAGTGCAGAAAAAGCACCGAATAGAGAGTTCCAAAGAAATATTCCAGATGTTCGTTCAGCATTTCACGTAATGAACTGGCGTGTAATGTATCCAGTAACCATTCAGGACGAAGATTTAAGACAGGCATTTCTTAGTATTGATGGCGTACAGAACCTTATTGCTAAGATTGTTGATGCTGTTTATACAGGTGCAGAGTATGACGAGTTCCTGCTCTTTAAGTATCTTCTGATTAAAGCTATCAGTCATGGTAGAATGTATCCAAAGTCGATCGGTACTGGTGAATCACTTACAGAAAGTGCGGTACAATTCAGAGGTACTTCCAACTTATTACCGTTTATGTCAAGTGAATTCAATGAAGCAGGAGTTAAAACAAACACACCTAAAGAAAGACAGGTTATTTTCATGGACGCTATGTTCAACGCACAGTACGATGTAAATGTACTTGCAAGTGCTTTCAATATGGACAAAGCAGATTTTATGGGCAGGTTGTTCCTCATTGACAACTGGTCAGAGTTCGACAATGAACGTTTTGAGATTATCAGAGCTAATTCTGATGGTATCGAAGAAGTTACCACGAAAGAACTTGAACTGATGAAAAATGTAAAAGCTGTTATTCTGGACGAAAACTGGTTTCAGGTTTATGACAACAATAACAAATTTACAGAGAAGTATGTGGCATCTGGTTTGTACTGGAATTATTTCTATCATACATGGAAAACAGTTTCCAATTCTCCGTTTGCAAACGCTTGTGTATTTGTAACAGATGCTGCTACAATCGCATTACCTACTTCAATCACAGCACATGTGGATGCTAAGGACGAAAGTGACATTGCTACGGTATTTACAATCAGTCCAGACTTAAACGGTCAGAGTCTTGAGCCACACAATGTCAACTTTATTCAGACCAATGCGATGACCACAGCAGGTATCGCAGTTCAGCCTTATGGTGGCGTTCTGATTCCTAACAATCAGATTACTACAGATATTAATCTTGTGGCAGAGATTAACGGTACTAAGTACACAGCCGAAACACCTATTACTGGTGCTACAACTGTTGGTACAGTTATTACATTAACTATAGAGGAATGATAAGGATGTGTGGTGGTATTAAGTTACTGCCACACATCAGTTAGAAAGGAATTTATTATGTATATATATCCTCAGTCTAATATAAAGTTACTAAAAGATGTGCCACTAGATACAACATATGACCACACATTATGGTTTGACAATGCAAGCGCGCAGTTTGAATATTTCAGTGCGTTGACAAAGTACAATATGAATAACTACAGTTATCAAAGGGTACAAAAAGGAGTAACAAGAGTCGGCATTAAAGCTGACAGTCTTTATGATTGCAACTACATGATGTTTCAAAATTCAGCTTATGGTAATAAGTGGTTTTATGCTTTTATCACAAGTGTTGAATATGTGAATGACGTAACATCTAACATCAGTTTTGAAATTGATGTCATGCAAACATGGCTATTTGACTGTTCACCAGATTATTGTTTTGTTGAAAGAGAACACTCAGAAAGTGACCAGATAGGTGCTAACATTATACCAGAGAACCTTGACACTGGTGAGTATGTATATAATGGGTACGGTAAATTAACTAAAGTTCTTGACCCATTGTGTATTATATGCATGGTATGTGACACGACAGAAGACCCAGACGGTACACTATATGACGGTATTTACGGCGGATGTACATTATTTGCGTACAATGTAGATAAGAAAGGTGTTACAGCGTTAACCAAAAAATTGCAAAGCTATAATCAAAAGCCAGATGCAATTGTGGGTCTTTATATGTGCCCTGTTATAGCTACGGGTGAAGCTATTCCAGATGACGGGGTGCAATTACTGTTTTCAAAAGGTGCTTATGGGTTTGACATTTCTGTTCCTGCCTTAACAACAAATGATACTCTTGACGGGTACAAGCCTAAAAACAATAAACTTTACACTTATCCGTATAACTATTTATCAGTAGAAAACGGAAAATCTACAGCCAGTTTTAGATATGAATTTTTTAACAATTTAACTGTAGCACTTCACGTTGATGTCCCAGTTACAATGCCAGTACAAGTAGCATTAAGACCAAACGGGTACAAGGGCAGTAAGGTTGGTACAACTCTTAACGGTGAATCATTGATACTTGACGATTATCCAATGTGCAGTTGGTCTACTGATTCTTTCAAAGCATGGCTAGCACAGAACGCACTCCCATTAGCAACCACAGCTACGGCAGGTGCATCTGCTCTAGGATTGTCTGCTTTAGGTGTAAGTTTTCCACCACTAGGGGTACTAGCAGGAGTTGGAACTGTAATGAATCTTTTATCGCAGGGGTATAAAGCGTCTATTGCGGCTGACGTGGCAAGAGGGAATATCCATAGTGGTAACGTTGATGTTGCAAGTGAAAAGAAAACTTTTTGGGGCGGTAGAATCAGTGTAAGTCATCAGTATGCAAGAATGATTGACGATTTCTTTACTAAGTTTGGGTATGCAACTAAGAGAGTAAAAATACCTAACCGCAACAGTAGACCACATTGGAACTATGTGAAAACTGTTAGTGCTACAATGACAGGTAGTGTTCCGTCTGATGACATGAAAAAAATTTGTAGTATCTATGACAACGGTGTGACATTCTGGAAACATGGGTATGAAGTTGGTAGATATGACCTAGACAATAGTCCTGTGTAATAAGGTGGTGAAAAAATGGGACGAAGAAAGCATAACATTTTTGACGAAAGTATGGTACTGAATAACCTTACTTATCGCCAGTATTTAAACAGGTTAACAGAACTTGCTATATCCATGTTTGAATGGAAGAACCTGCCAGATACAGTTGATGCAAGATATCTGGAATTGCATTTATTTGAAACTGGTTGCATGGTCTATTTCAAAGACGAAGTAATAGGGGACTTGTGCTTAGACTGCATCGTTCAAGGTAGCCTTGATGTGTACGGAAACCCTTTGCTTAGACGTGCGTACAGTGGGTACAACAATTATCAGAAGTTACTAAAATATAATAACAGTGTTATTATCTGGAATAATTATCTACATGGTAACAGTATTCTTGATGTTGAAATGTTTGCACGAAGATTGTACAACATTGATAGAATCATTGATGTTAACGCCAATGCACAAAAAACACCAGTGCTGTTACAAGGTACTGAAAAACAAAGGCTTACTCTTTTAAACTTATATAAAGAGTATGACGGTAACGCACCTTTTATTTTTGGTGACAAGAATCTGGATATTAACTCGTTGAAAGCATTTAGCACTAATGCCCCATATGTATGTGATAAACTGTACCAGTTAAAAACACAGATATGGAATGAAGCGTTAACTTATCTCGGTATCAGCAATATCAATATTCAGAAGAAAGAAAGATTGATAACTGATGAAGTTACAAGAAATCAAGGTGGCACTATTGCTAGCAGATATAGCAGGTTAGAATCACGCAGACAGGCTGTTGAAAAAATAAATGATATGTTCGGAACAAATATCGAAGTCAATTATCGTGAAGATTTTCAGCAGGTTGGCGACGATAATCAGCCAAAAGACCCGGGTGCAAATACGATAGGTGGTGCAGGAAATGAGTAAATACACGACAGAAGTTAGGTATATTTGTGAAACTGATAGCGGGTTAGATGAAAGTGTTGGATTTAACTCAGTAGATGATGTTATATCAAAATCATGGGACAAGATTTTTACCAGTAAAGTACCATTCTTTGATGAAGATTATAGAAAGATACTTTGTTGTAAAATATTAAAGCACTATTATTTAAGAGAGATAGGGTGTGAAACTGTTGGTATATGGAAACTTTGGGTTAATACAAAGCTTGAAGAAATAATGCCTTACTATAATCAGTTATATGAGAGTGCTAAGTTAAAGTTTGACCCGTTCCATGATGTTGACTTAACCAGAAAACATAACAGAACTGAAAACGAAAAAAGTACAGACAATAGAAGTAGTAATGGAAGTAGAGATAATAACAGTACACAAAACACAAGCAGTAACAAAAATAGTAATGCAAATGGCGAAGAAAAAAACTTATTCAGCGATACACCTCAAGGCGGTTTAGTTGGTGTTGATAACGAAACCTATTTAACAGATGCTAGAAAAATTAACACTATAAATACTGGTAATGAGAGTATAAGTGGTAATTCTACTGAAAAAAGCGGAAGCACATATAAAGATAGTGAACAAAGTAGCGGTAATATTGACACTACAGAAGATTATATTGAAACCATTGTAGGTAAGCAAAATTCAGAAAACTACAGTTCGTTAATTATGAAATACAGAGAGACTTTCCTGAATATTGATATGCAGGTTGTTAAGGAATTTGATGAACTATTTTTTGGATTATGGTAAAACGGAGGTATTTAAAATGGATAAACCTATTGAAACATTACGCTTTTATTGTCAAAAAATTCTGCCAATGGTCTATGATGATAGTTTGAGTTACTATGAATTAAGTTGCAAAATTAGTAAGAAACTTAATGAAGTTATTAAAGCACAAAACGGTATTCCGGATTATATTGAAAAGAAGATTAAAGAATACATTGAAAGTGGTGATATTAACTCTATTATTGCACAAATTTTAGCTAATTACAATCTTAACGTTAAATTCCCGCCTAGTGGGTTAAAACCTGCAAGCGGTGATGGGACAGCAGATGATACACAAGCTATTCAGGCTTGCCTTGATTATGCTTCACAGCATGAGGGTATGACTCTATTCTACCCAAACGGTTCGTACTTAGTCAGTGAATTAACTTTACATGATACTTTATCAATGTATGGACAGGACAGATATAATACTAGATTAGTAATTAGAGGTGGAGTTAAAAAAGCAATCATTAGCGATGCATTAAGAAATCTTTCGTTAACCGGGCTAGGGTTTGACGGTAATGGCGATATACAAGTTAACAACGTTGACCTTATTGACGTTACTTGTAATAGCTGTTCTATTAGTAACTGTTTCTTTACTGATGGCTATACATTACTAAAATTAAATTCTAAAGTACAGTCTGACATTTCTAATTGTTATTTTGAAAATGCAGTTGTAGAATCAGCTAACTTAACCGGTACTGGTATTAGACTTACTAACTCTATGTTTAAGTCTATATCAGATGTTAAAGGAAAAACATTCTTAAATGTAGGATGTGATAATTCTATCATTGACAATTGTATTCTCGATAAAGAAGTTAAAGATCCTTTGATTATTAGCGGTAAAAATAATGTTGTAAATGTAATGTATAATTACCCTTACACTAGTAAACAGGTTTACGGCAATAATAATGTAAAAATTTATCGCAAATACGAAGAAAGTAAAGCGGATAAGAAAATTTTTCATGGTACTGATTTTGTTATAGATGCTAACTTAGTTTATTCGGCACCTGCAACCGGTGATAGTTTCTATGACACCGTTACAATGAAAACAGTTAATACAGATAACTTGTATAAAGTCATGGTGGAAAATGAAACAACAGGTACAATTCCAACTAGAATTTCAGAAGCTGAAAATGGCATCAAAACTAATAGTACTAATATTGCTACAAATTCAGGTGAAATTACGAAAACAAATAAAGCTCTTAACGATTTTAAAAATGAAACAAACACCAATTTTACAAAGGTTAACAATGATATAACAAATATCAACGGTGAAATTGAAACTATTAAGGGAATTGAGGGAATCCGTGCTAATCGTAAAATTATTATTGCTTGCGATAGTATTGGCATCGGAACGAATCCAGATGGTAATGTGACAGGATTTACTGAAATCATTAGACAGAAAATGGGGCTAACAGCAGGTACTAATTTCTTCATCTGTGGCGGAAATAATTTTGGATTCAACACACCGAGTCCAGCTTTTAGATGGCTAGAGGGTATGAAAAAAGTTATTACACCAGATGATAATTCTATCACAGATATTTATGTGTTTGGGGGTGACAATGACGACACTGAAATTCTTGACGTAAATAACATTAGACCAATATTAGCACAAATAGAATTGTTCTGCGAATATTGTAAGACACGTTTTCCAAACGCTCAAATTTCTATTGGAATGATAGGGTGTAAAATGAATGGTACACCTTATAGACTAGCTGCTGTTAAAAATGCATATAGCAGATGCGGAACATACGGTGCAAAATTTATTGACAACTGCAATTACATTTTACAAGACTTATCACTCTTTGCTAGTGATAATATACATTTAAAACAAGACGGACAAAATCTATTAGCTGATTATTTGTTATCTGTTATACACGGAGGCGAAGTATCAGTTGTAAAACAGTATTATGGTTTTGAGATGAACAAAACAGATAAAATAACACCAGTAAATAATACTAAATTTACTTGTATTCAGTGGATGTTTAATAATATAAAGCATTGGAATTTTGACCGATTAAGATTTGACCTTGTAACACCTGCTGTCATTGGTGATGGAATGGACATTGAAGCGTTTACTTTTAATACTGGATATATTTGCGGTGATAATTCATATAACGGTTGTAGATTTACTACAACAGGTTTTGGGTATTTTGATGACAACCAGTATAGAGTAATTACCATTCGATTTAACGTTATTAAACGTAAAATTGTTCTAAGTATTGAATGTTTAGATGGAACAGGTTATCCATCAGCTAAACTAAAAGGTATTATTATACCAGCGTTTGAAACACAACAGGTATCAGATATGTGCTAATTTTGAGGAGAGGTTATACTTTTTAGCCTCTCCTATTTTTATTATTTACGGTGCAAATGATAAGTGAGTTGATAGCTAAAATGAAAACGGGGTTTGAAATTTAATGG
>ULYX01042252.1_pt1 | contig 16376 bp, 7 predicted proteins | sample 1962591 | NCBI WGS metagenome assembly ULYX01 (sample SAMEA4835874, study PRJEB28245) | human gut metagenome | biome: gut microbiome; material: fecal sample | place: Denmark | collected 2008
ACATGTACAGTTATGCGAAGATCTATGGAGAGCTGTTGCCGGGCATACTGGACAAGGAGTTTAACAAGGAACTGTTGAACAAGAGCAATGCATTCGATCTGGAATCCCTGCATTTTGAAGAAACGGGATTGGTAGATGCATGTACAAGAAATTTTGGAGAGTTAGTAGCCAAAATTCAAGATGCAAAAGAGCCAGATAAAAAGTTAGAAAATATAATAGTAGAGTTGTTATCAAACGGTGAAATTGTAAAGAAAATAAATTCAGAGGATGGTGAAGTTCACATAACTGAAATACCTTCTGGAAAATATCAATTATTAATAATAATGGATGGTTATGAGTCTTTATCAAAGAATATCGAGATTAAAAAACAAGAGGTATTAGATTTAGGTGTTTTAATGATCAATCCGATAATAGACGAAGAAGATAATCAAATTATTTTAGAAGCTAATCAGACATATATAGTTGATATTAAAAATGAAGATATAAAATTAGTAAGTGATTTTCATGAGACTCCACTAGAATTTGAGATTTTACGATATTACTTGTCTGCGGAATCACAATACCAGATTGGATCATATAAGGTTTTAAATACAGAATTATCAAACACAATAGCTTATAAAGCTCCTATAGATGGTGAGCATGAGAAAATTGAATTAAGAACGCATGCTAGTGCAGCATGTCATTTGATTGAAACAATTCGAGATGAGAATGGATCAATAATAGATGTTAAGGAGGTTCCTATAAAGGATGAGTATATTTCGATAACGAAAGTTGATCGCCCAATTGTACAAGAGATTGAAGTTTCCAATGGACAAGCAATTGAGTTTTCAACAGTATTTGAGATGTATGGGCCTTTTGTGCAAATAGATTCGAATTCAGGTTCTTTTGAAATTTATTATTATGATGATTTCTTAGAAAAGTGGGAAAAAGATCTGTATTCTAACGGGAAGGTTTATGTAGATGATAATGAACCTAAATTAGTAGTTAATGTTGCAGGAACTACAAAAATGTATATTCCATATGTGTTTGAAGAATATATACATTATGCATCATTAGATAATCCCTTTCTGTCGTAAAGTTTTAAAATTAGTTTTTATGTATTGTTATGATAATGGGGGCTTATGAAATGCCAATAGAGTATTAATGATAATGTCAAACTATAAAATAAAAGATGAATAATCATTTATTAGTTATTTACATGCAGAAAGGGAATTTAGTATTTATGTCAAAAATCAAAAAAATCATTATTTTATTAACACTTGTTTTATTAACATCTTTAACAAACATACAAACCCCAATATTTGCAATTGAAGATGATAAATTTTTTGAGCCAGAGAATAATATAGCTTTAGAAGAAGAAACAAATAATAAAAATGATCAAACAGATGAAGCAATCAACGTCAAAGATAATACAGAAGAAACTTTGAATTTAGTTTTAAAAGGTGATGCGGCAAAAGTTAATTATTTTTATGTTGGTTCTCCATATTTGGAAACACCTGATGAAAGTGAGTTTGTGGTTTCTTTCGGAGATGGGAGTGAAGATGTTTCACGGATGAATCTGATTATTGAAGGGCATGGTGATTCAATAATAGAAATAGAGAATATTAATAGAGTTGGTCAACTTTTTCATTTTAAAAGACTTTTTACAGACGAGGAATCAGGAGTTTATAAAGTAACTGAAATTAGATATTTTATTGATAATCAAGAGTATCAGATTGTATTATCTGATTTAGGGATAGATGCTCTATTTGGTGTTAATGAAGAGTATGATGGATATGTTGCAACATATTCAAATGAAACAAATTTAGATATGTCAGATGTTGAAGGCTCAATTGTATCCTTAAATCCAGATAATATGGAGAATTCCGAAACGTTGATAGAAGAGAAGATTAAAGAAATATCTTCAAAGACTCCTTCCTCATTATCAAGTTTATCAATTGATAATAATTTTGATAATAAAGAAAGTAAAGTATTTGTAATTGCTCTTGATCCAGGGCATGGTGGAAGTGACCCAGGTTCAACTACTTATTATGGAATAAGTGAAGCTACATTAAATTTAAAGATTGCGAATTATTGTAAACAAGAGCTTGAAACTTATAAAAATGTTCGAGTTGTGATGACCAGAACAGGTGATACTTCTATGGGACTTGAAGAACGAGTTACTTATGCTGTCAGTCAAGGCGCAAATGTTTTTATCAGTATTCATTTAAATGCTTTAAATGGAGTTGGTCGTGGAGCTGAAGTATATTATCCTAATTCAAATTATCGCCCTGAGCTAGGAACAGAAGGTGAAATTCTAGCACAACAAGTTTTAAATCAATTAGTTGCGTTAGGCATTCCAAATCGTGGAATTCATATTAGGAACATTGATGATGGTGATGATCCAAAATATGATTACCCAGATGGATCAAGAGGAGATTATTACGGAGTGATTCGTCATGCAAAAAAACAAGGAATTGCTGGAATCATTATTGAACATTGTTTTGGAGATAATTATACAGACTATAATGCTTATTTAAATAGTGAAGATAAATTAAAAAGACTTGGCTTAGCGGATGCGAATGGGATTGCACAAGCATATAATTTACAAAAAATAAGCAGGGATGAAATTGATGCTTTTGCACAATCAAATAAAGATGCCATAAAAGATGGAGTTTATGAAATTCAATCAAATTTAAATAATGATTATGTGTTAGATATCAAGAATGGATCTGCATATAATGGAGCAAATGTGCAAATTTATGAATCAAATGATTCGACTGCTCAATTTTGGCAAATTAGCCATGATAGTATAGGTTATGTAACAATTAAAAATTTAAATACGAATACTGTGTTGGATGTTGATGCAGGTAAAGCTAATAATGGAAGTAATGTTCAAGCATATTCGTCAAATGGTTCGTATGCACAAAAATGGATCATTGAAAAAAATGAAGATGGTTATGTAATATATTCAGCATTGAATCCTATATATTGTTTAGATGTTTCAGGAGGAAATGCTACGAATGAATCAAATGTGCAACTTTATATATCTAACAAAACAGATGCACAAAAATGGCAATTTACAACTCCTGATTTCTATGAATCATTTTTAGATGTTACTCTACAAAATTGGTTCCATGACTCAGTCAAATACGTTTATGAAAATAGCTTGATGACAGGATTAAATGAAACAACTTTTGGTCCATATGAAAATCTAGCAAGAGCCCAATTTGCAGTTATCTTACATCGAATGAATGGACAACCAAGTATTGAATATACAAACAAATTTCCAGATGTAGTAGCAGGACAATGGTATACAGATGCAATACTATGGGCAAATGACATAGGAGTTGTTACAGGCTATAGCAATACCGGACTCTTTGGAACAGGAGATCAAATCAACCGAGAACAAATGGCCGTCATGATGTATCGCTATGCACAATACAAAGGATATGATACAAGTGCTAGGGCAGACTTTAGCAAATTCAATGATGCAGTTTATGTAAATGACTTTGCCAAGGATGCCATGTCATGGGCAGTAGGAACAGGAATCATTACAGGAAAAGATAATGAGACAAGATTAGATCCACTAGGAAGTGCAACGAGAGCGGAATGTGCGACGATCATTATGCGATTTATGGAATACTATAAGTAAACATATTTTAAAATAGAGGAGAATCATGAAGAGAAAAAATGTATTTGCAATCGTAGTTTCAATGGTTTTAGTATTAAACCAAACTACATCTTTATTTATTCATGCACAAGAAAATATTCTAGAAACTTATAAGGACATCTCAGAAGCACAAAAAGAAGCTCAAGCTGCTTTGGAACAAGCAAAAGCAGAGTTGGCAAGTGCTCAACAAGAAGTTGTCAATGCTCAAGCAAAGGTAACAGAAGCGGAAAATGGAGTTACACAGGCTCAAGCAAACTTGAACACATTGGAAACAAATTTAGCTAATAAAAACGCCGAAATTGCGAAGGTAGAAGCACAATTAGGGGACAGTGATGCAGCGTACCAAGAGACATTAAAGGAATTAGAAGCGGTAAAAGCGGAACACGCTGACTTAGTGGAAGATGTTCGAGAAGCACAAGCAAAAGTTACAGAAGCAGAAGAAGAAGTGGCTTACGCCGAAGCACAAGTCAACGGGTTGTTGTTTGAACAACGTCAGTTGAATCAGAAGATCTCTGCTCAAGAAAAAACAGTGGCTGATCTAAAAGCACAAGCTGAAAATATGGAAGCTCAAATCCAAAAAGGATCACTAGGATTCTTTGAGGCAATGGGATACACTGAAGCTGCCAATATCATTCGTGAACAAAGTAAAGAAAATGGTGGTGCTACGAATGTGGGAGACCCTAACGATGCAACAAGTTTGGAAAATATGAAGGCTACTTTGGAATTTATCAAGGAATGTAATGCCCTTCGTCAACAGAATGGGTTGAATGAATTGTTGGTGAGTGGACAATTGATGGCGATTGCACAAGTACAATTGAACCATACAAACGCACAAGATAACCTAGATCATTCTCATTTATACAATGTTGGAGAAAATTTGGCGTGGGGTTATAAAGATGAATCTCCATTTAATGGTTGGTATACAGATGAAAAGAAAGTTTCTGATTGGCTAAATAATCACGGAATGAGTTGGAACGATATTCAAAGTAATGATGAGTTAAAAGATCAAATCGCAAATGAACTTGGTTTACCAAGTGGTGATTGGGTTCAAGTTGGACATTATAACAATATTATGAATGGTGATTATTTAGGGACAGGATTCGCCATTTGTGGCACAGGATGGAATGTATCACATGGACAGGTATTTACACATAAAACAAATTCTTTAAATACAGGATTAATGAGTGTAGATGATTTCTTTGCGGCATTTGATGAATACTACAGCAACTTGATGAATGCACAGGGGCGTTATGAAGAAGCTCAGGCACAGTTGGATGCGTTGAAAGCGGAATTAGAAGGAAAGATCTCCGCTCTAGAAAAGGCAAACGCAGACTTAACAACAGCGAAAGGAAACTACACACAAGCTCAAAATGGGGTAACCGAAGCCGAAAATGCCGTCACTGAAAATGAAACAGCTCAAAAAGAATTACAAGATAAACTAGACTCAATCTTGAATGGAGAAGCAAATGCTGCATTAAAAGCAGAACTTGAAAAACTTCAAGGTGAAAAGGCGGAAATCGAATCTCAAATTACGACAGCTAAAGGAGATATCGAAACTGCAAAAGGTGTGTTAACGACTGCAAAAGAGAACCTTTACGGTAAACAGGAAGTAGTGAAAAAGGCAGAAGCCAATGTTGCTGAAAAACAGGCTATCTTAGACTCTATCATAAATGGAAAATTGAATATTTTTAAGGATATTCAACAAAGTGATTGGTTCTATGATTCAATAAGTTATGTTTATAATAATGATTTAATGACTGGATTAAATGAAACAACTTTTGGTCCATATGAAAATCTAGCAAGAGCACAATTTGCTGTTATCTTACATCGAATGAATGGCCAACCAAGTGTTGTATATACAAACAAATTCCCAGATGTAGCAACTGGACAATGGTATACAGATGCAATATTATGGGCAAATGAAATAGGGGTTGTTACAGGATATAGTAATACCGGACTCTTTGGAACAGGAGATCAAATCAACCGAGAACAAATGGCTGTCATGATGTATCGTTATGCACAATATAAAGGATATGATACAAGTGCAAGTGCAGACTTTAGCAAATTCAATGATGCAGTTTATGTAAATGACTTTGCCAAGGATGCCATGTCATGGGCAGTAGGAACAGGAATCATTACAGGAAAAGATAATGAGACAAGATTAGATCCACAAGGAAGTGCAACGAGAGCTGAATGTGCTACAATTATTATGCGATTTATGGAGTATTATAAATAATTGAATAAATTTAAGTTGATAAAGAATCTATTAGTTATGTGTCTCTAGACAAACTTTATTTCACAGAATTCATATATCAGGGTCTTTAATAGATCCTGATTTTTATGTTTAAGGTTTGTTTTATGATATAATGTTCTCAAATAAAAAAATATTTATTTGAATTGAGGGTTAATATGAAGAAGGTTTTTGTATATGCATATATGGCACAGAATTTGGGTGATGATTTGATGGTCAGAATCTTATGTGATAGATATCCTAGTGTACAATTTTATTTATATGCAGATAATTTTTATAAAAAAGCTTTTAAAGATATAAAAAATCTTATTATATATTCTTCAGAGGATAAAGAGGTTAAGTTTTGGAATAAAACTTTAAAACATATTAAAAAGACAAAGAATGGGTTTATGGAACGTTTGATGGAAAAATGTGATGCAACGGTTCATATTGGCGGTAGTGTTTTTATTCAACATAATGATGATTATTCCGCTTTTTTAAAAGCAGATGAAGATTTGCGTAAATTTAGCAAGAAAGTATATTTAATTGGTTCAAATTTTGGCCCCTATAAAGATGAGCAATATTATTTGGACTATCATCAACTTTTAAGTACATATGATGGTGTCTCTTTTAGAGATTATTATTCTTATAATAAATTTAAAGATATTCCACATGTAGTTTATGCTCCAGATGTTGTTCTTAATTATCAAACTGATAATTCTTCAAATGTAGAACATCGTGTATTATTCTCTACGATTTCTTTAGCTGGTAGAAATGATAATTTTGCAATCATACAATATTGGGAAGTGTATCGGAAGTTTATTCAAAAACTTGCGAAAAGATATTTGGAATTAGGATATAAAATTACATTTTTATCTTTTTGTGAACCACAGGGTGATTTTTATGAAATAAATGAGATTGTAAAGACGCATGATTTTGATTGTTTTAAAGATAAAATAGAAATTAATAATTATAATGGGAATATAGAGGAGAGCATTTCTTTGATTAAAGAATCAGAGATCATTGTTGGGACTCGATTTCATAGTATTATTCTTGGATGGTTATTTAATAAACCAGTTTTACCGATTGTTTATGATAATAAAACCTTGCAAGTTTTAAAGGATATGAATTTAAAGAATTATGCTTCTTTAGAAGAATTAGAAAAGGTATCGATCGATGATTTAATTGGAAATATTGAGATTGTACCATCTAATCAAATTGCTATATTAAAAAATAGTTCAAAAAATCATTTTAAGTTTTTTGATTTATTTATTAATGAAAGTGGGAATAAATAAGGAGGGAGAGTCATGAATAATCCATTGGTTAGTATTGTTATGGTGAATTATAATCATGAAGATTTTTTACGAGATTCTATTGAAAGTGTTCTTCAACAAACTTATCCAAATTGGGAATTAATTTTAGTTGATGATGGATCTACGGATAAATCAGTGGATATTATAAAAAGTTACGATGATGTTAGAATCAAACCGATATTTTTATCTAAAAATAGTCATATATGTATTGCTACTAATCGCGGATTGGAAAAAGTAAATGGAGAGCTTGTTGCACGATTGGATAGTGATGATATATGGCGGAAAGATAAACTTGAAAAACAAGTGAAATTTTTTGATGAACATCCTGATGCCAATGTTAGTTTTACTAAACTAGATATTATTGATGAAACAAATACGGTTGTAAATGATAAAATAAAAGATCTTTATGATTTGTACAATCATCGTCAAAAAGATCAAAAAGATTGGTTAAGGTTTTTCTTCTTTGTTGGGAATTCCTTGATTCAATCAACAATGATGTATCGTAAGTCTGCTTTGGATAAAGTTGGGTATTTTAATTTAGCTTATGCACAAGCACACGATTTAGATTTTTTTGTTCGATTGTCTAAACATTACACATTTGATTTCATCGAAGAACCTTTATGTAGATATAGACGGATAGAGAATCAGAATAGTTCTACAGATCCAGAAAAAGAAATGCGCTTCTTTAATGAGCATATGAATATAAGAGCACATTATTTTGATGATATGGATGATGAGTTATTTATTCATGCTTTTGGAGAATATTTTGTAAATGTAAACTCGCATACTGAGAATGAATTAAAATGTGAAAAAGCTTTTCTTTTATCAAAATGTATAGGTTATTCAAATAAAAATCCAATTTTAGGGATGTTTGTTTTAGAAAAATATTTAAATGATAAAAAAATGTTTAATCTTCTAGAAGAAAAGTTTGATTTTGCTCCGAAAGATTATTATGAAATGAATAAAAATGCACAAATGGTAGGAGAAAGAAATTATGAAGAGAAAATTCAGAATTTGAATAACCGAATTAAAACTCTCGAAGAAGAAAATAAACATCAAAAAAATCATATTTCAGCTTTACTTGAATTAAAAGAGAACCAACAAAAATTAATTGATGATATGACTAATTCAATGAGTTGGAAAATTACAAAACCATTAAGAAAAATAAACAATACTTTCAAAAATAAGTATTGAAAAATAACTAAAGGAGGGTCGTTATGTTTAGAAAAAAATTGTTTAAAATGATTTCATTCGTTTCAATGTTTGCACTCAGTTTTTCATCATCTGTGGTCTATGCACAGGAAATAGAACCTGTAATCGTCGAATCAGGAGTTAAAGAGTTTAGCACAGATGGTATAAAGGTGTTTTCTAATGAGGAGATTCCTATTGAAGCCCCTTCATTTTATAATTCATATCAATGGCATATATTAAAAGGAACAAATTATCAGCGCTTAGCGAACGGCTTAGAACCTTTATCAATGTCTGCTGTTATGCAAAATGCAGCTGATATTAGATCGCAAGAACTAGCAGCTTTATTTGATCATACTAGACCAAATGGAAGTGATTGTTTTAGTATTCTGCATGAAAAAGGAATCCCTTATAGTTTGTCTGGTGAAAACATTGCAGCAGGACTACCGGATCCTTATTGGACAATTAATGGATGGATGAATAGTGAAGGTCATCGAAATAACATATTGAACGCAGATTTTTCTCATTTGGGTGCAGGATATAATTATAATGGAGATTCTTTTTATGGATATTATTGGACACAGTTATTTGTTGGTACATGTTCTCCAGACATCATTGGATATTTCTTTAATGTTGGAGCCGGTTATAATACGTTCCATGTTGGAACATCTGTAGATGATATGTCTTTGGTTTTAATTGTTAAATGTAATGATCATGGATATAGTTATCTGCCAGTCCAAATGGGGATGTATGATTCAAATTTTAATACGAATGTTGCCGGAAGCCAGTATATAACGGTAGGTTATAATGGGCAAGTAGGTAATATACCTGTTATAATGCATACATATGATGATGTTGGTAATGATTGGTATACAAAAGGCGTTATTGATTCAGCGTATTATTATGGCTTTATGACGGGTTTAACAGATACGCATTTTGGCGTTGGAGATCCGTTGGCAAGAGCTCAGTTAGCATTGATCCTTCATCGTTTAGAAGACACACCTAGCGTTGAATATACAAATATATTCCCAGATGTTGCCCCTGGACAATGGTATACAGATGCAATACTTTGGGCAAGCGAAAAAGGTATTGTTACTGGATATTCAGATACGGGTAAATTTGGTCCAAGTGATAATATCAACCGTGAACAAATGGCGGTTATGATGTACCGTTATGCAAATTATCGTGGATTAGATACTTCCACAAAAGCTGATTTTAGTCGATTTACAGACGCAAAAAATGTAAACGATTTTGCTAAGGAAGCGATGCAATGGGCAGTAGGTACTGGAATTATCACCGGAAAAGATAATGAAACGCGTTTAGATCCCCAAGGAAATACGTCACGTGCAGAAGCATCAATTATTTTGACAAGATTTGCTGAAATGTATTTAGAATAAATACTGTTGATGTTATTAAGTCACTCTAAATTATCATAGGGTTTCTAAAAAAGGGTGTTATCCACCACTTTAGGTGAGATAGCACCCTTTTTATGAAACATTGGTTATTTCTGCTTTTTATGTTTTGTTCGTTTATATCCCTTATTCCTATTTTTTCAATTTTTCTATGCTTGGCTTTTCAACTTGGTTTATCGCATATAGGCATTGATTTCTATACCTTTTGAAGTTGTGGTAATCATTTGCTTTGTTCTTGATTTTTCTTAACTTATATTCTTTGATTTCTTAATAAAAACAAAAATAGAAAAAATGGGACAAGCACGATCCTACGATAATTTAGAGACTCCTTTAAGAATGACCCTATGATTATTTACATATCCGTTATTAAGAGACATTGGGTGTATTTCCAATGTCTTTTTTTATTCGTGTAAAATTTTATACATCTATTGAAAAATAATGAAAAATAAAATGAATATGAGTATAATAAAATTATAGAAAGGGGTTACAAATTGAAATAACAAATGGTACAAACTATGAAAAAAGAAAATAATTTATTTTATGTAGCTTTGTTTTTTGGGATGGCAGTAGGTTTGTTTGGGTCAACGAGTATAGTATGGGCAAACGAAAAAACTCCAGAAGAAATGATTATTGAGGAGAAACTGTTAGAAAATACTTTTTTAACTGAAGATGAAGTATCAAACGAACAGAATACAGAGATTGTTGAAGATAATATTAATGGTGAAAGTGAATCAGAAGAACAAGGTCATCAAGGTATTCTTGATTCCACTTTAACCGAAAAAGAAGAAGATTCTGTTTTAAATGATGGAGTAAATGATACAATCTTAAATGATGAAAAGAATGAAAATGATTTAGTAAATAATGAAAAAGAATCTCTTCCTTTGGTAACAGAAGATGATTTAAACAATGAAGGTTCTTTAATCGAGAATACAGTTGTTAATTCTGGTTGGAATGAAGATAAGACACAGTATTATCAAAATGGTCAAATAAGTCATGGATTGGTCAATATTGATGGAGTTAATTATTATTTTGATGAAAATACGGGGATGCTTTTGAAAGGAATTGTTGATTTATCATCAGATGAAAATGAACAAAAATATGGCTATTTTGATGATAAGGGTATTCAATTATTTGGAGATGTAAATATAGCTGGAAGTTGGTATTATTTTGATGCTACAACAGGTTATATGCGGACAGGATTTGTACAAACTGGTGATGTAGTAAGGTACTACGATAATCAAGGGAAATTAAAAACAGGAACATTTAGGATAGGAGATATCGAGGTTACTACAGATGCATCGGGAAAAGTAGTTAAAACTTATATCTATAATATCCCTTATCTAAATCAAACAGATCCAAGATGGGGGTCATTTTGGATAGGTTCTCTTGGAAATATTGCTTCTACAGGATGTTTGCCAACTGTTGCAGCATCTGTCATTAATCATTATTTAGGGACTCATTATACTCCTAATGATATAGGTGGTTTATTACATTCCCAAGGCTTGTACAATATTGGTGATTTGTATGGTTCTTCTTCAGATGCTTGGAAGTTTTTAACAAATTATTTTGGTATAGATTATAGAAATAATCTGAGTTATCAACAAATCATAAATGAGTTGCAACAAGGTAGAATTATTGTTGGTGCTGTTGGTGCAGGTACTTTTGTTAATCCGGGTTATACGCATGAATTGTTAATCTATGGTATAGATGAAAATGGATATTGTAATGTATATGATCCATTGCGATCTTCTAAAAATGGTAGATATCATATATCTACTATATGGAATCAACGATCATCAGCTATTGAAGATAATTATGATTTTGGTCCATTCTTCTCGCTTGGTAAATTAACGGAAAAATTATTATACGTATCTTTAGAAGATTTTGGTACGATTCATGTTGGAGATCAATTTTATACAGGACAACCCATTGCTTCAAATGCAATCATTACTTTTGATGTGGGTGGTAGAACGATTACCTTAACTGAAGGTAGAGATTATACAATTACTTATTCGAATAATACAAATGTTGGAAAAGGACAAGTAACAATTACTGGAATCAATGGATATACAGGAATTCTTACTGCATTCTTTGATATTATTGATCAAATCTTTGAAGATGGTGTTTATTATATTCAAAATGCTTCTGATAATAATATGACATTAGATATTACAAATGGTTCTACATCTAATGGTGGTGTATTACAAATTTATCAATCGAATGCTACAGAAGCTCAAAAATTTATCATTGAACGACAAGATGATGGATATTATACAATTAAAAATGCAAATTCTAATAAATACTTAACTGCAACAGATGAAATGTATTTATTAGAAAATGGCCTAGTGATTAAACAAAATGGTTTACTTAATTCTTTAGCTCAAAAATGGATGATCAAATTAGTAGATGGTAAATATGTTATAGCGTCTGCTTATGATTCAAATTTAGTTTTAGATATATTAGGTGGAAAGATTAGTAATTCAAGCATCGTTCAATTATATTCTTTTAACGGCACTCCTGCTCAATTATGGCAATTTGAAAAAACAAAAACGATGTTTCAAATACTAGATGAAATGGCATTTGAAAATAAAAATGTTATTAGTGATGGAAATTATACGATTGCAAGTAAAGCAAACAATAAGCAAGTAGTTAGTGTTTCTAACAATTCCAATGCAAATGGTGCAACAATCATAATCAATCAATACACTGGATTTGATAACCAAGGATGGAGTATTACACATAATGAACAAGGGTATTTGATTATTAAGAATTTATCCACTGGTAAAGTGTTAGATGTAAAAAATGGACAAAATACATCTGGAGCTTTAGTTGGGCAATATGATTTTAATGGATCTAGAGCTCAATTATGGATTGCAATTCAAGATGAATCAGGAATCAAATTAATTTCAGCTTTAAATTCTTCTCTTGTTTTAGATCTTTATAATGGATCTGTTTCAAATGGAACACCGATTCAATTGTATTATAGTAATGGAACGAAAGCACAAAGATATATCTTTACACAATATGAATTGTTTAGAGATAGGATGGATGAACTTGCTTTAGAAAATAAAGATATTATACCAGAAGGTGATTACGTTATTTCTTCTGCTTTAAATAATGTATATGTAATTGATGTTAATTCAGGTTCAAAGAATAATGGAGCAAACGTACAGTTATATAAAGATAATGCGTCTTTAGCACAAGGCTGGCATATTTCTTTTGATGAAAAAGGATATGCGACTATTAAGAATTTAGGATCATCAAAAGTTTTAGATATTGTTAATGGGCAAGCGATATCAGGAGCAAACGTGCAACAATATCAGTATAATGGTACTTATGCACAAAAATGGATTATTGTTTCTACTGATAAAGGATATAAGATTATCTCTGCATTAAATCCAAACTTAGTACTAGATTTAGCATCAGGAAGTATTAGCAATGGATCAAATATTCAAATCTATAGCTCAAATAATAGCCAAGCGCAAAGATGGACAATTGAAACTTATATGTCATTACGAGAACGATTGGATAAATTAGCATCAGAAAATAAAGATGTATTAAAGGATGGAACATATTTTATCAATTCTTCTGTAAATGGTAATTATGTAGTTGATGTCTATAATGGATATACAAACAATGGTGCAAATGTTCAAATTTACAAAGATAATGGTTCAAAAGCGCAAGGATGGATCGTTACTCATGATGAAACAGGATATGTTATTTTTACAAATCTAGGTTCTGATAAAGTATTAGATGTATATGGTGGAATTATTCAAAATGGTGGGAATGTTCAGTTATATGATTATAATGGATCGTATGCACAAAAATGGATCGTTATTTCAACAGACAAAGGATTCAAAATCGTATCTGCTTTAGATTCAAACTACGTTTTAGATTTAAGTAGTGGATCAGCACAAAACGGTAAGAATATTCAAATCTATCAATCAAACAACAGTAATGCACAAAGATGGAGCTTTCAAAAATATGCTACTTTTCAAGAACGATTAGATCAGTTGGCTCAAGATAATATCAATGTAATTAATGATGGAATCTATATTGTACAATTAGCATCGAATACAAACATGGTATTAGATTTGGTAAATGATGCAGATTTTAGTGGGAATAGTGTCCAATTGTATCAAGGAAATGGCTCGAAAGCTCAACAGTGGAAGATTCGTAAAGATGAAAATGGATATCTAACGATAATGACATTGAGTACGAATAAATATCTTACAGTTGAAAACGGGATGGTTGTGATCAAATCATTGAATAATTCAAATAATCAAAAATGGATTGCGGTAAAAGATGAAGAAGGAACCATAAAATTTGTCACTTGTACAAACCCAAATCAAGTCCTTGATTTAGTAAATGGAAGTTTTATTAATGGAACAAAGGTTCAAATTTACGATGATAATGGTTCCAAAGCTCAACGATTCGCTGTTCATTTTGTTAGAGACATATTAGCTGATAACGATATCACTCTAGATGTAGGTACTGTAAGTATAGACGAAAAATCTAATTCTTATGGACAATATAATGTAAAAGTAAATAGTCTTGTATCAAATGCAACTATTTCGAGAGTATGGGTACCTGTATATATTGATGGAAATCCGAATAATGTTAAATGGTTTGAAGGAATAAGACAGAGTGATGGTAGTTATTTAGCAAAAATCAATGCCTCTGAATTTGGATATCAGGCAGGAACGTATATTTCTAAGGTTATGGTATTTCTAGATGGCGATATCATTCGAGAAATTGGAAGTGGTAAAACTCAAGTAGTAGATACTTTAGGAGCATTAAGAGATCAAATAGCTCAATATATTGCTTCTCATACATATGCTGGAGAAACATGGTCGGTATGTGTTCAAATCTTAAATTCTGAAAATCCAACTATTGATGTTTCAAATCAACAGATACAAGCAGCAAGTGTAATGAAAATGTTTGTTATGGGAGCCGTCTATGATAATTATGAATCAATGATTTCTCGTTATGGACAATCTTATGTGGATTCACAACTTCATAGTATGATAACTGTTAGTGATAACAATGCCTGGGTGAATTTAGTGACTATGTTAGGATATGGCAATTATTCTGCAGGAACAAACTTAGTTACTAATTGGAGTAGAGCACACGGCTATAATTCAACTAGCATGATTCCAGTTGAATATGGTAATTATACTTCTGTTAGGGATACAACAAAGATGTTATCAGATATTTACTATGGTAATTTAAAATATTCAGATAGAATGTTATCTTTATTAAAACAACAACAAAGAACATGGAAAATTCCGGCTGGAGTTCCACAAGGAGTAGTTACGGCAAATAAAACAGGAGAATTGTATAATACAGAAAATGATGTAGCGATTATATATGCTCCAAGCGGACCATATATTTTAAGTGTTTTATCAACAAATCTAAAATCTACATCTAATGCACAAAATGTTATACGATCAATATCATCTCTTGTATATAACTTCTTTAATTAGTCACTATAATTAAACATTAAAGATTAATAATGATAATGTTTATTGTTTTGCTTTAAAGCTTTAGATCTGAGTGTAGTTTTAAGTGGCTATAGTTGCATACTGATATAGATATATTTAACAAAGAGGAGATTTTTAATGAGGTTAAAAGTAAGTAGGCTAGTGTTCTGTAGTATCTTTTCTATTATTTTAGGTCTTTCACAAGTTCAATTGGTCAAAGCAGAAGAAACTAAGATACCGGAGAATTCTGAAACGATTGATGAAACAGTGATAGAGGATGAAGTAGAAACACATCCTGCTCAATTAATTTTTGAAGACGTTCTTGAAAATAAAGTAGTAAAATCAATCTATATTGAAGATTTTTCTATCTTTAATATAGATGAATATATGCCTGAAGGATATGTGTTAGCTTGTGAATCAGGTTGGGGAGCAGCAGGTAATTTATGCCATGTACCTATAATAAAACAAGAATATGTAACAAAGAATGATCCCCGACAGATAAAAATTCAATATGTGGACGTTGAGACGAATGAATTGATTTCAGAGGCGATAATGGGTACCAGAGGCATAGGTTATATTACTGTTTATAGTGGAATTGGTGCTTCGGTTAGCTATCAAATGCCAAAAGGATATTATACATTAGAAACCTCTTGGCCTATAGTGAATGATGTAGCTACAGTACATATTCAAAAAGAAACTGAAAGCATGCTGATGTTTTCGATGAAGTTTATAAGTGATGAAGAAGTGATTATTGCTAATAGAATAGGTTTCGAACAATATGATTTGAATGGCGATAAGAAAATAACGAAAAGTGAATTAATACCATTAATTCCAGAAGGCTTCTTATTAGCCGATTTAGGACATTATGATGATGCTTTTGGCTTTGCAGAAATATATGAATCTAATGGTGTACAAAGTGTTTCATGTCTACCAATTTATGTTGTAAAAGATCCTGATTATGGAAAACCAGAAATACCTTTTCATGATGTCTATATGACAGACTGGTTCTACGAATCTGTAAAATATTCTATGACAATGGAATGATGACAGGACTTAACGAAACGACCTTTGGACCATATGAAAATTTAGCCAGAGCAC
>ULYX01037226.1_pt1 | contig 16181 bp, 15 predicted proteins | sample 1962591 | NCBI WGS metagenome assembly ULYX01 (sample SAMEA4835874, study PRJEB28245) | human gut metagenome | biome: gut microbiome; material: fecal sample | place: Denmark | collected 2008
CAACAATATGTACCTCTATCTCCCTTTGTTTTCAGTATAGAATTATATGCCTTCTATACTGAAGAAATTAGGATTTACTTAACAATATGCGCCGTGATAATTGTATAACTATATGAATTGAAAGTGATTTTGATATTTTCAACTTCACAATACCAATTTTTACCTTGTTTGTATATATTACATTTTTTATCTAGCATCTTATTCTTACAATACTTAACAACATCATCTGAATCTATTTTTAGATTTCTTTTTATTCTGTCAACTCCCATTTTAGTTGTATGAATTTTATCAATATTATCAAGTAAGATCTTTTTATCGTTCATTCTTTTTTCCTCTTTAAATTCCGATTTATCATCCTCATAAAAACTGAGATTTCTACTCTACAAGTTTCTCTGGTTTTTTTACATAAGAACGAAGAACGGTTCCGCATGATTTACAAATAACATGAATTAGTGCTTGTCCTTCATTGAAAGTAACGTTTTTTGCTGGTCTAACTTTTCCTTTATCTGCTTGTACTCCGTACACTACATCTTCACAACCACACCAAGGACACTTATATTGTTCTTCCATCTTTATAACACCTCTCTTAGATTTTAGATTTTATAGAGATATTATATCGCTATTCCTTACTAATTATAGTATAGAAGTTTTAAGTTTGTGCTCTTAATATCCTTTTGTTTTCAATTTAGAATTATATACTGAAAGCTAGGACACCAAAAATTCCAATAGGGATGTAAATAATTCCAATGCTAAAACAAATGATAATGATTTAAGTTATAATAATAAGAAGAAGAAAGGAGACAGTATCATGAAACATGAATTTAGAAGTATAGTGATTGACACAGAGAATAAAACATTTGAAATACTTGATGGAACAAAAGGATCATATAATATAGCTGATATCAAAGAATGTGATGTTTTAAACGAACATGCTAGTTTTAGAGGAGAAACCAAACCATTCCTCCATCAAATTGTTGAAGGTTCTACCGTAATTGGCTTATTTCAGCCTAAAATGTATGTTGGATTAAAGATTGAAATGAAAGATGACACGATTCTTGGTGTATATGTCAGTTTAGATCCGGTTTTGATGCAAACAGATCAACAAAGTAAGGATCATAAAGAAGCACGTAAAATTAAAAAGCTTTTGGATAAAACTCGTGAAGAGAGTGATTGAAATGACGAACTATCGTTATCGCAATCTGCGTATCTTTTTTGTGGTATTCTCTATTGTATTTGCACTGGGTACATTTATGAATTGGATTGATTCAAGAATAGGAATCAGTGTTGCATGGCTTTGTCTAGGGTTAAATTATTTAATTGCATATCTTTCAGAAAAACAGGAAAATTCAATTTTAAAATATGTTAGTTTAGTTACTTTCTTTGTATGTGTTCTTTTAAGTTATTTAGGTTGGACTTAAAAAAATAAAATAATAATTTAAATTTTCGATAAATGGAATTCAAAAGGAACTGGGTTCCATTTTTTTTGAAAATTACTATGTTTTTCGCTATAATCTATCATTAGGTGAAAGGATTGATTTCATGCCAAAACAACAGTATAACGAAGAAAGTATCGTGATTTTAGAAGGACTGGATGCGGTAAGAAAGCGTCCAGGTATGTATATAGGTTCTACAGATTCAAAAGGTTTACATCATTTGGTCTGGGAAATTGTTGACAATGCGATTGACGAAGCATTGAATGGATATGGTAACCAGGTTCATATTACATTGAATAAGGATGGCAGTGTAACGGTTGAAGACCATGGTCGTGGAATGCCAGTAGGAAAACATAAATCCGGAATGAGCACATTGGCGGTTATTTTTACTGTGCTTCATGCCGGTGGAAAATTTACAAGCCAGGGAGGATATCGTAATGCTGGAGGTTTACATGGAGTAGGTGCCAGTGTCGTCAATGCGTTATGTACATGGTGCAAAGTAACTGTCCATGATGGAAAAGATGTTTGGTCTATGACTTTTGAGGATGGTGGACGAAAGATTGGTAAGTTGATTCGTGAAGGAAAAACAAATCGTACTGGAAGTACGGTTACATTTTTGCCGGATTCAAAGATCTTCAAAAATTGTACATTCTCTTTTTCTAAGATTTGTGAAAGAGCTCAGGAAGATGCCTTTTTATTAAAAGGTTTAAAGATGATCGTTACCGATCTTCGTAAAGAAAAACGTGAAAATGTATATCAATATGAAGACGGATTAAAAGCCTTTATTGAAGAGATCAACTCAGATCATACTCCAATGCATGATCCAGTCAGCTTTAGTGGAGAATATAACTCGATCAAAGTTGAAGGCTGTTTTCAATATACTGATGAATATCAGGAGAATGTTTTCTCTTTTACGAACATGGTTCGTACACGTGATGGAGGAAGTCATGAAACTGGAGCTAAGCTTGCGTTCACAAAGGTATTTAATGAATATGCGAGAAAAAATGGTTTCTTAAAGGAAAAAGATAAAGGATTTGAGGGAAATGATGTCAGAGAAGGTTTAACTTTGGTCATTAACTTAACAATTCCTGAAGAATATTTGCAGTTTGAAGGGCAGACAAAAGAAAAATTAGGTTCTCCAGAAGCTAAGCCGGCTACAGAATCGGTTGTCAGTGAACATTTGCGTTATTTCTTAGAAGAAAATAAAGAAACAGCAAATGCACTCGTGCGAAAGATCGTAAAGGCAGCCAGTGCTCGAAATGCAGCAAGAAAAGCTAGAGAAGAAGCTCGTAAAGGAAAAGGAAAGCAAAAAACGGAAAGAGTGCTTTCTGGAAAGTTAGCCAGCGCTCAAAGCAAAGATGCACGAAGAAAAGAATTGTATCTTGTCGAAGGAGATTCAGCTGGTGGTAGTGCTAAACAAGGAAGAGATTCCAAATATCAAGCTATTTTGCCTTTAAGAGGAAAGGTATTAAATACAGAAAAAGCTTCGATTGAATCGATTGAAAAAAATGAAGAGCTTAATACCATTATCCATGCATTGGGTGCAGGTGTTGGTCCAAGTTTTCAGGCAGAGGATTCTAATTACTACAAAGTTATCATCATGACCGATGCCGATGATGATGGGGCTCATATTCAAAATTTATTATTGACGTTTTTCTATCGCTATATGCGCGATTTGATCGAACATGAGATGTTGTATATCGCCTTGCCGCCTTTATATCGAATTGCCAAGGGAAAAGAAGAGTATTATTTATATACCGATGAAGAATTGGATGAAAAGAAACAGGAATTAAAAAATGGATATACGATCACTCGTTACAAAGGTCTTGGTGAGATGAACGCTTCTCAGTTATGGGAAACGACCATGAATCCAGAAACAAGAACTTTATTATGTGTTACGATCGAAAATGCTCGTATGGCAGAAAGACGAGTTACCGAATTAATGGGGGATAGAGCTGATCTAAGACGTAGTTGGATCGAAGATAATGTTGTATTTACTTTAGAAGATGATTATGTTAAGGAGGTGCGTTCGTGAAAAAGAAAGCAGAAGCTAAGCAGATGATCCTAAAAAATTCTTTGGAAGATATCATGGCAGATCGTTTTGCCCGCTATTCTAAATATATTATTCAAGAACGTGCTTTACCGGATGCAAGAGATGGATTAAAACCCGTGCAGCGTCGTATCTTATACGCGATGTATGAGAGTGGAAATACATATAACAAACCATATCATAAAAGTGCCAAAACAGTTGGTAATGTGATTGGTAATTATCATCCACATGGAGATAGTTCCGTTTATGATGCAATGGTACGTTTGTCTCAGCCATGGAAAATTGCCAATCCTTTAATTGATATGCAGGGAAACAATGGTTCAATTGACGATGATCCAGCAGCAGCTATGCGATATACCGAAGCTAGATTATCTAAGATCAGTAACTATCTATTGCAAGATATAGAAAAAGATACAGTTGAGTGGGCTCCAAACTTTTCGGATGAAAAGATGGAACCAACGGTTTTGCCGGCGCGATATCCAAACTTGCTGGTAAACGGAATCACAGGGATCGCAGCAGGGTATGCAACCAATATTCCACCACATAATTTAAATGAAGTTATTAAGGCAACAATTTATCGAATCAAACATCCGGGTTGTTCTTTAGATGAACTAATGAACTTTGTCAAAGGGCCAGATTTTCCAACCGGTGGAATCGTTATGGGAATTGATGGTATTCGTCAGGCATTTGAAACGGGTCGTGGTAAGGTGATGATTCGTTCAAAAGTCGATATTGAAGAAACTAGAACGATCAAGCAGATCATTGTTAAAGAAATTCCATATGAAGTCATCAAATCACAACTGGTCAAAAAGATCGATGATATTCGCTTAAACAAGAAGATAGATGGAATCTTAGATGTTCGAGATGAGAGCGATCGAACTGGTCTTCGCATTGTTATTGATATTAAAAAAGACAGTGCACATCAACAGATCTTGAATTATCTGTATAAAAATACAGATTTGCAGATTTCATATAACTACAATGTCATCGCTATCGTAAATAAAGCTCCTGTTCAGATGTCTTTAGCTATGGCATTAGATGCCTTTATTGCACATAGAGAAGATGTTGTATTAAGAAGAAGCCGTTATGATCTAAATGCTAAACAAAACCGTGCTCATATCTTGGAAGCTTTGATCAAAGCTGTTTCGGTTATGGACGAGATCATTGCCATCATTCGAAAATCAAAAGATAAGCAGGATGCCAAGGTCAATTTGATCGAACGTTTTCAATTTACGCAGGAACAGGCAGAAGCTATTGTTGTCATGCGTTTGTATCGCTTGACCAATACAGATGTTAAAGAACTAAAAAGCGAATATAAGATCTTAAAAGAGGAAATCAAACAATTAGAAGCCATCGTATCGAATAAAGATGTTCTAGATGCCTTGTTGATCAAAGAGTTGGAAGAAGTCAATCAGGAGTTTGTAACCCCTAGATTGTCTACGGTCGTTGATCAAGTTGAAGAAATCGTGATTGATGAAAAAGCGATGATTGCCAATGAACAAGTTATCGTTCCAATTACGCGCGATGGATATGTAAAACGCGTTTCTATGCGTTCTTATAATGCGTCAAATGATGTTTTAAGCATGCATAAAGACAGTGATAAACTTGTGACATATGGTTCAGCGAGCACATTAGATACTTTATTATTCTTTACCAATCGAGGTACATATGGATATTTGTCTGTGTATCAGCTTGAAGAAGCAAAATGGAAAGATTTGGGAAGTCATTTAAGCAGCTATATCAAGATGGATGCAGGTGAAAAGATCATTCAGGCATACCTTCTGTCTTCTTTTGATGAAAGTGTAGAGGTTTTATGTGCTTCTCGCTTTGGTATGATCAAAAGAACAAATTTAAAAGAACTGCAGGTATCGCGTTCCAATAAGACCATGGTTTGTATGAAAATAGGCTCATTGGATGAGATGGTAAGCGTAGCTTTATCTTATAGTCCAGATGATGTGGTTATTTTATCTAGTGAACAAGGTTTTGCCCTTTCATATCCTGTAGATCAAGTTCCTCAGGTGTCTTGTCGTTCAAAAGGTGTTAAAGCAATTAACCTTGTTAAAGATGATCATGTGGCTGATATGATCGTAGTATCGAATCTAGATGGACAACTGGTTGTTATTAGTGATACAGCTCAGATGAAACGCATCAAGGCAAGTGATATAGCACAGGTAAAACGACCAGCTAAAGGGAACAGGATCTGTAAACTTGTAAAATCAAATCCAGTTAAGATTGATCGTCTGTTGTCTAAACAATTGAATGATGTAATCGAATTCCAACATGATGAATTGGTTCGTTTTGCAGCTAAGGAAGTTTCTTTAATGTCATGTGATTCTACATTCTCTTCTCCTTTTGGAAAAGTGGAAGAATTTGAAATCCCATCATCTTTGGAAATGATTCATTCAGGAAGCTGGAGCAATACGGATAAAGCAGAAATTGAACAGGTCAGTCTTTTTGAGGTAGAAGCATGAGCAAGCAAACCGCAAATTTGATTTGTCTATTAGTAGCTGCTATATGGGGTGGAGGTTTTCTGGCAACGGCAGGAGCTCTAGAAGCCTTTGATCCTTTCTCTGTTTTAATGATTCGTTTTATTGGAGCGGCTATCGTAAGCTGGATCGTAATTAAAGTAAAGAAATTAAAGGTAACAAAGGAAGCTTTGATCAAAGGTTCGATATCAGGTGTTTTGATGTATCTTGCCTTTGCCTTTCAAACATTTGGTCTTGATTTGACCAACACAGGACAAAATGCATTTTTAACTTCAGTGAATGTAGTTCTTGTTCCTTACATTAGCTGGTTTTTGTTTAAGCGAAAACCAATGGGAATTCAGGTGTTTGCCAGCTTTATCTGTTTAGCTGGAATTGCCTGTCTTTCCTTGTCTTCCGATGGATTTCATTTTTCCTTTGGTGATTTGTTGTCATTGATCTGTGCATTCTTCTTTGCTTGTCAGATTATCTCTTTAGAGTTTGCGACAAAGAATTGCGATTCCACAGTGATCAATACGATCCAGATGAGTGCAGCGGCAATTGTATCAATTCCTTTTGCCTTGATCTTGGAAGATTTTCCAATAAGCATTGATACTAATGTGATCTTAAGCTGTTTATATATGATTTGTATCGCAACATGGCTTGCTTTCCAGCTGCAGACATTGGCACAAAAATATACCGATGCTTCTAGTGCAAGTTTGTTATTATGTACAGAAAGCCTTTTTGCGAATATTTTTGGATATTTCTTGTTGCATGAAGAGAAAACTTTGACGATGGTATTTGGGGGCTTGTTGATTTTTATTTCTGTTATTTTAGTCGAATCTTCAGATCGTATAAAACCAGTTTTGGCAAAGTTGAAAAGAACGTAAAAGCTTTAATGAAACGATAAAAACAAGGGATAGTTAAGTTTCTAAAACTGTTGCCAAAATGTAAAAATAATAGTAGAATATTCAAGTAGATAGAATGGGGTTGGCACATATGGATTTTTTACAGTCACTTATGTATACTGCTATTGGACTAGTTGTAGGTGGTGTAGCTACTTTCTTTTGGACAAAGAGAAAATTTGAAAAAGAATTGAAGGAAAACCCACCAATCAATGAGAAAATGATTCGTGCGATGTTCTTACAGATGGGACGTAAACCAAGTGAAGCACAAATTCGCCAAATCATGAAATCAGTCAATCAGAATAGATAATTTAAAAAAGAGCAGGGACCCCTGCTTTTTTTATTCTTACAGCATTGTAATGTTGTTTATGAGTTGTGTGTGATACACTTATATCAGGTGATAGAATGAAAAAATTTTTAATAAGATTAATCGTGTTCTTGTTGATTCTCCTGCTAGGCCTAGCTGGATTCTTAGGTGTTAGAGGATATTCAGGATATAGAGAAATAACTTCTCAAGCTCCAGTTGAAACCGTTGTGGAACAAGTACAGTCTAGTCCTACTTTTGTACCTTATGAAGATTTACCTTCTGATTTGATTCGCGCAACCGTATCCATTGAAGATAGACGCTTTTATGAGCATGGAGGAATTGATTATATTGGACTTGCCCGTGGTACACTCTCTCAAGTAATTCCACAGTTAGCACAAAGTGGTGGTTCTACGATTACTCAGCAGGTAGCCAAGAACTTATATGGCATGTTTGAACAAACCCTAGATCGAAAATTAGTTGAAATGTTTATTGCCAAAGAGCTGGAATCTAAATACACGAAAAATCAAATTTTGGCTCTATATGTGAATATCATTAATTACGGTGATTATCATTTTGGAATCTATGAAGCTTCCACAGGATACTTTGGTGTTGAACCACAGTATTTGACCTTAGCACAAGCATCCTTGTTAGCGGGGCTTCCACAATCTCCAGGCAATTATCAATTGTCAGATCATTTCCAACAAGCTAAAGCTAGACAGCATCAAGTTTTAGAGGCTATGGCTGAATGCAGTTACATTAATGAAAGTGATATTGAGACAATATATGCCCAGGATGTATATGCGACATATTAATTTAATGAGTTGATAGAATTCAACTCATTTTTTTCTTGCAAAAGAGAATGAAATTATATATAATAAGTAAGCAATTGCCCGGGTGGTGAAATTGGTAGACGCAGTGGACTCAAAATCCACCGGTAGCGATACCGTGCCGGTTCGAGTCCGGCCTCGGGCACCATTGCTTGAAAAAATAGAAAATATTTTGATTTTCTTAAAATATAGATTAGATTTAGTGAATCCACAAGGATTCACTTTTTTTTATTTATTATCATCGATACTTAAATTTCATTTTATAAGTTGTGATTTTAGAAGTAACCATCGTTTATTGAATTGCATAAAATTTTCTTGTAAAATTAAATTAGAAAAATAATAAAAAAACAAGTATGCTTAATTTAGCTGAATTGAATGTTATCGCAAGTGAGAGGATTTATCTACCACTTGGTTTAAAAGATAATTTAGTAATTTAAGCCATAACTTATTATATATGGCAAAGGCAAAAGATCATATCATCGCAAAAGCTCCTACAAGTTTTGAAGATATCGAACGTTTCTTAAATGAAATGCCATATCTTACAGCAAAAATTCATGGAAAGAAATATCGATTCATGTATCAGGTCTATTCTAGTCCAAAATATCGAGAACAAGGAAAAGAATTCTTTAAAGGCGTCAATGTACGTTATAAAGAATATGCCAATGAACTATCAAAAAAATTAGGAATGCCAGCTGATTATATTCAAGGCATGACCTATATCTTTGTTAGAGCATGTGTACATTATGCTTTATTTGAAGATGAAGAATATTTAAATCTTCAGTTAAATGCGATACGCTCATCTTTAAAAGCATATATAAAAGATAAGAAGGAGGAAAGAAAATGAAGAAACGAATATGGAACAAAGTAGTATCTATCATGACAGTGATCCTATTAATAGTAGGACTTGTACCAAGTACGACAGTTGCTGTGATGGCGGCAACAGTCCAGAATATCACCTATCTGGACGGGAATGGAACACAACAAACCGCTGCCAGTGCTACACAGGTTACAAATAGTGATACCGAGTGGACAGATGGTTGGTATGTAGCACAGAGTAACATCACTATCGACGGTACAGTTACCATTAGTGGCAATGTGCATCTGATTTTGGAGAACGGCTGCAACCTTACCGTGAACGGAGGCATTCTGTTACAATCAGGCAGCAATATGTACATCTATGCACAGTCCACCGAGAAAGAGACGATGGGCTCTCTGACCGCAACCGGCACGGACGCTGGTATCAAAGAAATACTCCCAGGGACGCCTTCTTTGACAATTGCCGGCGGCAAGATAACAGCGATCGGCAGCAACACAGGAATCTCCGCCTATTCCCTTACTATTACGGATGGTTATGTAAGTGCCTCGGGAAACGGATATTATGGTAATAGTATTGCTGTTAGGACCACTACTATTTCCGGCGGATTTGTGGATCTCCATGGGGACTTTATTGGAACTCTTTCCACTGGCACAGACGGTCATGCAGTGATTTCTTCCACTGGTGAGATTAAAAACATAGCAGCCGATTGCAAAGGCTTGTTTTTAATACAAAATGAGGGAAAAATCTACGGAGATACATTTACTTTGACACAGGACCTCAACATTGCGGCTAGTAATATTAGGGTGACTGTGGGGGAAGGTCAAACCCTGACGCTCGATAATGGAGTGACCTTAACTATTCCTCAGTACGCAACTTTAACGAACAATGGCACTTTGAATAACAATGGCACTTTGAATAACAATGGAACCCTGAACAACACCGGCACCCTGAACAACACCAGCACGCTGAATAATGCTGGCGCCATTATCAACAACGGTACGCTGACCGGTGAGGTGGGCGGCAGCGGTACGGTTATCACCACTCCTACCATTACAACCAAATCTTTACCTGAAGGTAAAGTGAATGAAGAATATTCTGCTTTTCTATCAGCGAATGGTTCTGATTCAATCAACTGGAGTGTTACACAAGGTTCTTTACCTACAGGATTGAGCTTATTAACAGACGGCAAAATTACGGGAACACCTACTACTCCAGGTGATTATGTCTTTACTGTAACCGCAAGTAATGCTGCAGGTAGTGTAAGTAAAGAACTAACGATTACTGTTAAAGATCCAATTTATAGTATCCAAAATAGTGGCGATATAAGCTTTGCCAATGCAATAGAAGGATATACACCAGAAGTTAAGACTATTACGATTACCAATGATGGAAACCAACCAATTACTTTGAATCAGCCAGTTTCTAGTGAATCATTCGAAGTAGGAACTCTATCTAAGACAGAATTGAATGTTGGAGAAACTGCAACATTAACAATACAGCCTAAAACTGGTCTTTTAGCTGGTAGCTACGATGAAGATATTAAAATCACTGGTACAAATAATGGACAATCAACTTCTTCAATAGTAAATGTAAAGTTCAATGTAAAACATAATGCTATCAAAGTGGAAAGAAAAGATCCTACTTGTACAGAAAAAGGTAATATCGAATATTGGTATTGTGAAGCTTGTAGAAAGTATTTCCAGGACGAAGCATTAACAAAGGAATTGAAACAAGAAGAAACGATTCTTCCAGCAACAGGGCATAACCTAACAAAAGTTGACGAGAAAAAGCCAACAGTAGATGCAGCTGGAAATATAGAATACTGGTATTGTGAAGTATGCAATAAATATTTCAGCGATGAAAAAGCGGAACATAAAATTACTTTAGAAGATACGATCATTGCGAAACTTCCGAAATTTGTTAGTGGTGCAAACCAAGAATGGACAAAAGGAAGCAAAGAAGGATTGACCTTTAAAATTGATACAGATATCAAAGAGTTTAAAAAAGTTCTTGTAGATGGAAAAGAATTAAAGGATACAGATTATGATATCAAATCTGGAAGTACGATCCTTACTTTAAAACCTTCTTTCCTAGATACTTTATCAGCAGGAAAACATAAAATTCGTTTTGAGTTTAATACCGGTAGTGTTGAAGCGTACTTTACGGTAAAAGATAAGGAAAACTCCAGTCAGACGGAATCCGCGAATACAGGGGTACAGAATAAATATGGATTATGGATCGTCTTATTACTGGTTGCTGCTGGAGGTTTAGCAGGATTTGGTATTTTATCTAAAAGAAGAAAAAATCATAAATAATGTTTAAAAGGTGGGTTATACCACCTTTTTATATAGAATTTTTTAGCGAATATATAATTTTAGGGAAAATGAAAGATTAATGTTTATGTTAATGGGTTAGATTAAATGGAAAAACATATGTTTTTGACAATTTAAATGTAAAATTTGTTATAATACTTCGAGGAGATACAATATGAACATATTATATAAATCATTTCATTTAGTTGATGTAGATAATGAGCGTACAGTAAGAAATGATATCTCAGAAGATTTTGATAGTTTTATTAATGATTTTGTTGATTTTTCAAATCATAATGAAAAAGCCAAAGCATATGTAATCATGCATGAAGAGGATTTGATTTCAGACTGTATTCAAAGAATTGTAAACGATACGGATATAGAGTATCGTAATGAACTTTCAGATAAAATAGCTTTAAAGTTATTGGAGTCAGAAAAGTTAGCGCAGGCAAAAATTTATCCAACGGGATCAAAGGTTAAAAGAGGAAGTCTTGTACAAGCTCTTGTACAAAATTCTGATGATGAATATGAATATATCTTGGCTAAAGTAGAACATAGTGAATGGTATGATGGAACAAGTCTGCATCGAAATAGTGGTTTTTCTTCGGAAAAAAAGAGTATCTGGAAATTTGCTGTTTATCATATGTATTCAATCAATGATCATGTTGTATTTAATGATGTTTCTGTTTATACAGATACAAAGGCTAAATATTGGACTGTTTCTTTTTTAGAGCTGGAAGAAAAAAGAGATGATGCATTTAACACATATAATGCGTATAAGGCAATTGATAATGAACTAAAGAGTGCAATTAAGACTAGTTCGCCTAGGGATTATGTGGTTTTATCGAATGAAATACAAAACACGATGAATACACCTCAAGATTTAAATTATTCAAATTATGTCGAAGAATTGATCGATCAATATGAACCGGTTTCTACTGAAATTGATAAAGAAGTCATCAAGGATTGTTTATTGGCTTTGCCTGAAAGAAAACATTTTGATACGGAATTTAAAACGGTACCATCCTCAATTGAAAATAAGCGAACCAAAAAATATAAAATTGCCGATGGTGTTGAATTGATGATCAAAAGCACATCCAATGATTTTTCAAGTCGTATTATTTCAACGATGAAGAATGGAAAAAGAGTCTTGGAAATCGTATGTGATGACGATGAGACATATAATGCCTTTATTGAAGAAAATGCTTAATTGGCATTTTCTTTTTTTCTTTCAAAAGCTATAATATGAGGCAGGAGTTGATACGTATGAAGGTGCTAGTAGGATTAAGTGGAGGAGTCGATTCAGCTGTTGCGGCTTATTTGTTAAAAGAGCAGGGATATGATGTTACCTGTTGTTTTATGCGTAACTGGGATAGTTATGCCAATGGTGATATCGCAGGAAATCCTACAATTCAAGATGATACTTGTCCACAGGAACAAGATTATCAAGATGCAAAGGCTGTGGCTGAGCACTTGAATCTTCCTTTGCAACGAGTGGATTTTATTAAAGAGTATTGGGATTATGTATTTAAGACCTTTTTATCTGAATACGAAAAGGGGCGAACACCAAACCCAGATATCTTATGTAATAAATATATTAAGTTTGATGCCTTCTTTGATTATGCGATGAAGCAGGGCTTTGATATGGTTGCCACTGGTCATTATTGTTCCAATATGACAGAAGGTTCATTTACTTATCTTACTAGAGCAGCCGATACTAACAAAGATCAGACATATTTTCTATGCCAGGTTAGTCCAGCAGCATTGCACAAAACATTGTTTCCATTAGGAAAACTAACTAAGCCAGAAGTCAGAGAAATTGCTGCAAAACTAAATTTAGAAAGTGTTGCGACAAAAAAAGACAGTACGGGAATTTGTTTCATTGGGGAAAGAAATTTTAGACAATTCTTATCTAATTATTTACCAAGTCAGGATGGGAATATCGTAGATGTTGATACAGGCAAGGTTGTTGGCAGACATGTAGGCGTTCTTTATTATACGATTGGACAAAGAAAAGGTCTCAATATCGATCATGAAAAGGGGCCTTGGTTCGTAATTGGAAAAGATGTGCAGAAGAATGTTCTATTTGTCTGTCATCATACGCATAAAGAGTGGTTGTATTCTGATTCTTGTCTTGTCAAAGGAATTAACTGGATTGTTAAAGATAAGAATGATATTCCTGAAAAATGCACATGTAAATTTAGATATCGTCAACCGGATCAGGACATTTATCTTAAAGTCCTTGATGAAACTACTGCACTAGTGAGCTATCCACAAAAGATTGCTAGTGTAACTATTGGTCAGGAAGCCGTATTCTATGATGGCTTTAAATGTATTGGCGGTGGTGTTATTGAAGAAGTCTATGTAGATGGACAGGATTTAAATGGAAAGATTTTGAGTACATACCAGGAGCGTATCAATGGATAGCGTTTTAGCAAAACTTGAATATATCATTTTTGAAAATAAGGAAACGCACTATGTAGTTGCCAGTTTTTCACAGACAAATACCTATCATTTATTTACTGGTGCTGGACGCATCGTTGATCCTATAGAAGATCAGGAATATGAATTAAGTGGAGAGTATATTCGTCATCCTAAATATGGTACGCAGTTTAAGATAGAATCTTATAAGAAGATATTGCCAACGCATGAAGATGCAATCATACACTTTTTATCTTCCGATGCATTTCCTACAATTGGTAAACAAACAGCCAGGCAAATTTATGAATTGTTAGGCGAAACATGTTTGGAACAAATTAAGGAAGATTATTCGATTTTGTATCAAATTCCAAAATTGAATCAAAAGCGTATCGATATCATAAAAAAAGGTATTGAAGAATTTGAAGGCTTTAATGATACCTATATTCAGTTGATGAAATTTGGTTTGGATGATCGAAAGATTCGCTTGTTGGAAGATACTTATAAAGATAAGGTTTTAGATACATTAAAAGAGAATTGTTTTTTACCGTATTATGAGATTTATGGATTTGGGTATAAATCGGCTTTAAAATTGGCAGATGGTTTTCAGATTGATAAAAATGATAATCGAAGGCTAGATGCCTATATTTATGAAACAGCTAGACAACTTGCAATGATGAGCGGGAATACGTATATCACTTTAGTCAGTTTAATAGAACGATGTAAAGGTGCCACAAATGAAGATATACAAGCTTCTTTAGAGCGGCTATCTGTTCAAAAAAGTATTCATGTAGAAGAAGGTAAAGTCTATCCTTTTAGTTTATATGATGACGAAATTTCAATAGCAAGTCATCTGTTTGAGCATATCTTTGAAGTTGAGTCAGTTGATGAAATGGAATTGGAACAAAAAATCAAAGAAGTCGAGTTTAGTTATGCGATTGAATATGATGAAGAACAAAAGAAGGCCATTCGTTTGTTCTTTGAAAAGAGCTTTTTTATCTTAAATGGAGGCCCAGGTACAGGTAAGACAACGACTGTAAAAGGAATCTTGAATATCTGTCGTTCTTTTTTTCCAGATGCAACGATTCAATTGTGTGCACCAACCGGACGTGCCAGCAAGCGTTTGGCTCAGCTGTCAAGTTGTGATTCAAGAACGATCCATTCTTTGTTGCAATGGAATAAAGATGATAATACGTTTGCCAAGAATGAAGAAGACCCATTGGAAATTGATTTTTTGATCGTGGATGAGTTTAGCATGGTTGATACGCATTTATTTGCACAGTTATTAAAAGCACTGCCACGATATTGCCGAATTCTTTTAATTGGGGATGAAGATCAGCTTGAAAGTGTAGGTCCGGGAAAGGTCTTTGAAGATCTAATTGCAAGCCATATTTGCCCAATCATTCATCTAGAGAAGATTTTCCGTCAAAGCGAAGGATCTGGAATCATAACCTTGGCAAGTCAAATTCGTAAAGAGGAAAGATGTTTCTATGAAGATGGGGTCACTTTTATTGAAAGAGATGCCAAAGATATTATGGAATGTCTGGATGAAATCGTTCGCAATAAAGATATGGATAATCTACAGATCTTGGCGCCAATGTATAAAGGTGTTGCCGGTATCGATGCGATCAATGTGTATATGCAGGCTTTATACAATCCACAATCGAATTCCAAAAGTCAGTTTCGTGTTGGAACTACAGTATTTCGTGAAGGGGATAAAGTCATGTTGTTGAAAAACTTGCCAGACGACGATGTTTATAATGGGGATATTGGATCCATTGTATCAATTGATACAGTTGATCGGGTTAATCATGTCATAAGCGTTGATTTTGGCAATACGATCGTCGACTTTTCCAGCGATTTTCTATATTATCTAAATCATGCTTATTGTATCAGTGTTCATAAGGCCCAAGGGTCTGAATATGAAAGCGTGATTTGTATTGTAGAACCAAACGCAAGATATATGTTAGAAAAACGACTTTTATATACAGCCGTATCACGAGCAAAAAAAGAATTGATCTTGATTGGAAATCAACCTTTGTTTGAAAAACAGGTAAAGCTAAAACAAAAAAGAATTCGTCAGACGACTTTAGTACAAAGAATCAAAAGTTATCAAGGAGGATTGGAAAATGCGTCGAAGAGATCGTGAAATCAAAGAATTTGATGAAATTCTTCAAGTAATCTTAGATTGCGATAGTTTAGTCTTAGGATTAAATGATGGAGAATTTCCATATTTGGTTCCACTTAATTTTGGAATAGATATAGAAGATGGACAACTGTATATATATTTTCATTGTGCTAATGAAGGAAAGAAACTTGATTTGATTAAAAAAAATCACAGAGCGAGTTTTGAGATGGATCATGCGCATCAGCTCGTATTGAATGATGAAAAAATGTCATGTACGATGGAATATGAAAGTGTGACTGGAAAAGGATTCATTGAAATAGTAAGTGAAGATAAAAAAATAAAGGGATTAAAGATACTGATGAAACATTATCATGCTTCTGAATTTCCATTTAGTTTGAAGCCTGTTAAAAATACAACTGTATTTCGTTTAAAAGTTATAGAATTAAAAGGAAAGAGAAGGAAAGTATCCGTAAAATAGCCGTGAAGTGAAAAAGTAAATTCCACACCTAGAAAGAAATTATG
>ULYX01052996.1_pt1 | contig 15800 bp, 22 predicted proteins | sample 1962591 | NCBI WGS metagenome assembly ULYX01 (sample SAMEA4835874, study PRJEB28245) | human gut metagenome | biome: gut microbiome; material: fecal sample | place: Denmark | collected 2008
AACAGTTCAAGCCTAGAATAAGGCAAGGTAGCGGTTGAGGATAAAAATTATAATTAGGTATTGCATTATGTAATATATTGTAGTAATATAATAGTGTAAAGAGGAGGACACGTTATGAACACAACGAAAGGTTTATTAGATCAAATGATCAATCAAGTGAATTTAAAATTAGCAGAAATGGAAAGGGGTTATTACATTGAATTAAATGGTTGTATTTTAGATCTTGTTAAAGGAAATGAACGTTATTGTTTACTTGTTGAAAGTGACAGACATGCAATGTTTACATATCTAATGCATGTTGATGATTTTATTTGTGGTTTTGTTATATTAAATGAAAGGGGTGAATAATATGAAAAGTGACATTGAAACAATCGCACGTATTAAAAAGCACATAGCTAAAATAAATGAAGTGTATGATGAAAGATTTGAACCGGCTAGGATGAGCTTTAGGTTGATTGATGATGATATTTGTTTATTTTTAGCTAATGGAAATTATGAAGTAAATGTATTTGTAGGAAAGCCATATGATGCAGATATACTTCTTAGTTTTCATCGCTATTGCGTAAGCGCGTTAGAGCATTTATTTTAAATAGAAAGGACAACGAATCATGAAACACTTTACACATTACCAAATTGCAAAATTAACAAACGCACAGAGAAAAGTCAAGCTTTTCCAAATGACAGAGGATTGCATTTATATATCACAAAAGAATCATTGTGATATCAACGCACACGCACGCATTTATTTTGTTCGTGAAAGTTTGGCAAATTATTATGATCATAACCCAGTGACAATTTATGATTTTCTTCAGATGCAGACAAAGCTGGAGACATTGTTTGATCTTATGAGTTGTGGACTAGTCAGGGAGCAGAAACATGAAGAAGAGTAAACATACAATCAACCTTAGAAATTGCACCATGCTATTTCTAATCATCTATGCTATTTTAGTCAGTGTCTTGGCTGTTACACTTGGCATCCAGAACGATGCTTTCCGAATCCAGTTAAAGCATATGCAAGTGGATGTCAGCTGGCTAAAATTTCAATTTGATTTACTTCAGTTTATAACAGACATGTGCATCTTTGTATTTGTCTATGCAATGGCTGTTATAATATATTCCATGAAAGAAAACAGAAAGGAAGGTGAGAAGATGAGAGAACCAAGACAAGTAGGCTATGTTGAACTTATCAACGGTCTACAAATTGCCTACACAAACGCAGAACGCATTGGCGATACGGTGATATTGACATTGCCAAGTGGAAGCACGATCACATTACTGGATGCAGAAATAGGAAGGTGGTTATAGCATGGATTTTATGGATGTTTTATCAGCGCTGGAAGTTCTTAAAAGGCATTGCCAGGAAACATCGAAGTGTGAAGATTGTAGATTGCATTCTAAATATGATGCTAGTAAATGTGCTGTATGTGCTGATGCTTTTATTCCAAGTCGATGGGAGTTTGATGTAGATGCGGAAACAACTGTACCAAGTATTTTTAAATAGAAAGAAGAGGAAAAAAGATGAATAAAGTTATTTTAAGCGGACGTATTGCAAACAAAATCGAATTGATGAAAACAAAATCAGGTAAAAGCGTGATGCGCTTTGCTTTGGCGGTATCAAAAGACAAGGAAAAAGCTATTTTTCCAACCATTATTTTATGGGATAAACAAGCCGAATATGTCGAAAAATACGGACAGAAAGGCATGCGTGCTATTGTTGAAGGGCATTATGACATTCGAAACTCCGAAAGCAAAGGTAAAGTATACGTGAATCATGAGATCAATGCAGAACGAATCGAATTGATCTTTGACAAGAAAGAAGAATCAAAAGAAGAAAAAACTTCCTTGCAAAACGATGAATTGCCATTTTAAAATTTAGGCAGAAACATTCTGCTTATTTTTAAAATCGGAGGTGGTCAATTTGGCAAAGAAAAAACCAAAATTTAGGAAAAGCTATCAAGATCGAAGAAAACTAGAAAACTATATAAAAAGTGCACGTAGAACCGCGACAATTGCCAGAAAACAAGGCCAGGAAATCTATTTTACCGAAGTCAAAACATTATCGGATTTTTCTTCACGTGATGAATTTAACAAATATATCAATAGTATCAAACGCTTTAACCGGGAAAACCGTTATTATGTCAATCGTCGAGGTGTTGCCTTTAAAGTCCAGGATATCAAAAAAGCAAACGAACTTATTAAACAAGAAAACAAGATCCGAAGAAAGCAGCGTAAACAGATATCCAACTTAAAACAAACAATCGGCGGTGAATACAACACGGTCAAATTAAACAAGGCGCTGCGCGTGGTAAAAGATGAACGTGAGCGTATTTTTGAAGATTTAAAACCGGTAAATATTGAAAGCTACTCATCCGAGCAGCAATTGAAAAAGCGTATTTCCAGCCTAAAGCGAAACGTGCGAAATCCGGAGCTAAAAAACAAGAGACTGCGTGATAATTATTTAAAGGCTTTGCGTAACCAGAGAAAACAAGGTGCCATGACATCCAAACAATTCAGAGAAATGTCAAAAAGCATCAAGCGACTTTCGGTATCAGACTTTACAAAATGGTTTTATCAGGAAGAGAGCAGTGTCGATGCCTTTAATTTGTGGTATGTGAATTTCATGGAATCTGAGATCAAACAATCGTTCCAAGAAGTCCAGACAAGCCTTTCCAAATTTGTTAGAAGGACAGTTAAAAACTAGTGCAAGTCTATTCATGTGACTTTGAAACCACGACCGACCCAAATGATTGTCGAGTATGGGCCTGGGGTGCCAGCGAAGTTGGAAAGACGGATCATAAGCTTTTTGGAAATTCCATTGAGACATTTATAGAATGGATCCAAGGGAAAAACATAAAATGTTATTTTCACAACCTGGCATTTGATGGTGAATTTATCATAAGCTATTTGTTGAGAAACGGGTGGAAGTATTCAAAACATCCAAAAGAAGGATGTTTTCACACGATCATTTCCAACCTTGGCCAGTGGTACGCGATTGAAATCTACTGGAAAGTTCGTAAAAAACATACGATCAAGACGACCATCTGGGATAGTTTAAAACTGATTCCTTTCAGCGTGCGACAGATCGCGCATGACTTCCATTTACCAATACGCAAGCTGCATTTAGACTATGATGCCAACAGAGAGCCTGGGCACCTTCTAACAAGAGAGGAAAAGGAATACCTGTTCAATGATATAGACATCGTAGCGATGGCGCTGGAACAGCTTTTTGATGAAGGTTTCAATAAGATGACCGCAACGGGTGCCAGTTATAAGGCATTTAAGGAAAGTTTAGGCGATTCGTTTAATAAGCTATATCCTGGCTTGAGCTTAGAAAGTGATGCCGACATACGCCAGTCTTACAGTGGTGGTTTTGTTTGGGCCAATCCAAGACATAAGGAAAAGATCATTGTGAATGGCATGGTCTTTGATGTCAACAGTCTATATCCATCACGCATGTATCGTGAGCTATTGCCATATGGATTGCCAACGATCTTTGAAGGGGAACCAAACCCGGAGATATTGAAAATACGTCCTTTATGGGTGGCCAATGTCAATTTTGCCTTTGACATCAAACCGGATCATATACCATGTATATCACTGGACAAGGTGACCATATACAATGGGTCCAAAGAATACATTGATTCTTCCAATGGTGAAGTTGTCAGCATGACTTTGACAAGTGTGGACTGGGAACTCATACAACATCAATATGATGTGTATGATGTTTCTTTCAATGGCGGTTATTATTTTCGTGGAAATGTGGGCGTGGCCCGTCCTTTCATCGATGAGTGCATGGAAGTCAAGAAAAAGGAAAAAGGCGCCAAGCGTTTTATCGCGAAACGGAAAATGAACTCTGTCTATGGAAAGTTTGCCACGAATCCGGATGTAACGCCAAAAATACCTTATTTAGATGATGAAGGCATCCTGCGAATGGCAAAGCCAAAAATCAAGGTGTGGAATCCGGAAACAGACGAAATCACGGAAGAAATTGATACGGAAATGCGCGATCCGATCTATCTACCGTATGCAACATTTGTCACAGCCTACGCGCGCAAGTATACGATCCTAACCGCCCAGAAAGTTGGAATTGAACGCGTGGCCTATATTGATACCGACTCCATCCATTTGGTTGGAACGGATGTACCGGATGCGATCAAGGATGTGATCGATGATAAAGAACTTGGGTATTGGGGGTTAGAAAGCGTATTCAAACGTGCCTATTTTGTAGGTGCAAAAACCTACATTGAAGAAATTGAAATTTCTTACAATGAATATAACGACAGACAGTCTTCCTTCATCGAAGATCATGACAAGAAGGATAATCTTGTGTATCTGCGTGACGGGATCGCATACCGACTGAATGTCAAGTGCGCCGGCATGACGGGAAGTGCTAAGCAGAACATCACCTTTGAAACGTTCAAGGTGGGAACCAGCGTACCAGGCTGTTTGAAAAAAAGCCATGTTCCGGGCGGTGTGGTTTTATACGATGCACAATTCAAGATCAAGAGACGATAAGAAAGAGGTGACAGGATGAAAAATAAAGCCTATGACTATATCAATCAATTTACCAGAGATCACTATAAGCGATATAATATCATCGTGCCAAAGGATGACACCGTTCTAATTGAAAAGTTGGAAGAATACAAGAAAAAGCACCAGCTTTCAAAATTTGTTCGCTTGTGCATCCGCAGACAAATTGAAATTGACGAAATGAAATAAACATAGTATATTTATCACGAAGGGGAACAATTTCAAAATGGTTGCTTGTTCCGGGTGCATCATGGTGAAACATGCCGGAATAAAATTACACCTCATGCCGTGTCATTCATTTAATTGTATCCTTTTCAATCTCATCTTTCTTAGTTTTTTCTAAGACCAAAAGCAGAAAGGCGGAAAACGCCTTTTTGTTTTGCTTTTATGGAAAATGTGATATATTATTAAATTAAAGAGGTGATTTGAATGACACAAGACGAGATGAACACTCTGATAGGCCAGGTCCTGGAACAGGATGACCGCGCCGAGCGCTCGACATTACTGGATCAGTTACGCGGTGAAGTTGGAACTTTGTTTGAAAGCAACGAAACATTGACAACAGAAAACAGCGATCTAAAAGCCAAGAATGAGCGACTGGTAGAAGCCAATTCCAGCTTATTTATGAAAGTTGGCTTTGATGCGGAAAAGGCGAAAGAAAAAGAGAAAAAGAACACGAGTGATTTTAACATCAAGAAAATGTTTTAAAAAAGAATGGAGATGAAAGAAAATGGCTAAAACAACAGCAAAAGACGTAGCTAATGCAATTAAAACCAATTTAGGTCTGGAAGCTGAACCAACTGGACAGCAGGTAGCGCATTCTATGTACATGGCCGCATCGGAAAATTTGCGTGCCAGTGTGGGAGATCCTTTGGAAACCAATTCCTTGGATTTTATGAATGGCTTGCTTGAATATCCAGAAACACTAGCGACAGAATGGGTGACTTTGGCAACACGCATCGGGCGCACCATTGCACACACAAATATTCTTTCCAACCGACTTGCACCATTTAAGATGCAGAACATGCCTTTAGGCTACACTATGGAAGAATACTTTGTCGAAGCAGCCAAAGAGCACGCTTACGATCAGGAAGCATCGGAAACCAATGTTTTCAAAAGAGAATTACCAGATATCAAGACAGCGTTTTACATTGTCAACCGAAAGAGCTTTTATAAGAGCACGGTGACAGACGATGATTTACGCAGCTATTTTGTCACATGGGACGGTGTCAATAGTCTGATCGCTAAGATCGTGGACAGCTTGTACAATGGTGATAACAGAGATGACTACAATTATATGAAGTCCGCTTTGACAACACATTATGAAAATGGCTTCATGAAGATCATCAACTTAGCAAAACCTGTCACAGACACAGCCAGTGCTAAGGATCTAGCAAGACAATTGACGATGTATGCATCCATTTTGACAGAACCGCATAACGAATATAACGCTATGGGTGTAACAAAACAGAATGAATTGGATGATCTATATATCATCTTGACAGCTGAATCCAACAGCTTCTTAAATATTGAATGGTTGTCTCAAACATTCCAGTTGGACGTTGCCAACTTTAAAACACATGTGTTAGTGATTCCTACACTTCCAGAGACAGATAACGGAAAAGTGGAAGCGATGTTAGTGGATCGTGAGATCTACCGCGTATTTGATCAGAAATATAACGTCAACACCCAGTACAACGGGGAAGGATTATACTGGAATTACTGGCTACATCACTGGGAAGGTATCGCTACAAGTCGTTTCGCGAATGCGATCGCTTTTGTAAGCGGAAGCGCTGAAAACAAGGTGTCAGGTATCACAGTCAATCCGGATGCCATTTCAATCAAAGCGAATGAAACCAAAAAGGTAAAAATGAGCATCCAGAAAACGGGAATTGATGCATCGGTTAATGTAACAGCACATTCAAGTGATCCAAATGTTACAGCGACGATCAATGATGACAAAACAGAAATCACGATCGCAGCCAATGGCAGTGCAACAGCTGGTTTGAAAACAGTGACTATTAAGGATACGGTTGAAACAAGCGTTCAGACTGTGTTACAGGTTGTCGTTGTAGCGTAAATTTAAAAAGGGCTTGCAAAAGCCTTTTTTATTTCCTATAATAAGGGTGTAAGGTCGAGCAGGCATAATAGATACACTTACCCTCCTTTTTGCAACTTTTAACATATTTGAGTCTTTTCTAATCGGTTTTGAACCATTGGAAAACAAGAGAGTCACTTGCATAAAGTGGCTTTTTTGTTTATTATAAGGATAGAAAAAGAGGTGATAGCATGGAAACAGCAAACGCAGTCGTTCAATTGATTTCAACCGTTGGTTTTCCTATCGTGATGTGTGGCGTCATGGGATATTATGTCAAGTATTTAAATGACGAGCACAAAGAGGAAATCAGCAAAATTAATGACCAGCATAGGGAAGAAGTCGAAAAATTAACAACGACCATTGAAAACAATACGATTGTTATGGAAAAGCTCAGCGCAAAGATTGACACGATCTTAGATTTAAAAGGAAGTGATGAAAATGTCTGATCTTCCAAAATTTGAACCACTACCAAATGTTGGAAATGTGGTGTCAAACCGCGTAACCGCGTTCAATCAAGGATATAATTTATACCAATGTATCAATTATTTGCAAGGATATGTATCAATCGTATATAATTCAATGGATGAATTATTAGATGACTGGAACAATTTCCAACAAATTGTGAATGAAAATATAACAAACATTGCTACAGAAGAAACACAGAAAATTTTAAATCAATGGATAGAAGATGGTACGTTAAACGATCTGATTGCACAAAATCCTTTATGGAATCAGAAACTGGACAAGTCCGGCGGAACGATGACGGGAAACATCAAATTTTCTGAAAACACAAAAATTGTGGGAACGACACCAGGCGGAAATGATATTGACTTGATTCACAATACAAATGATGGTGCATCTGGCAATTATGTGCAGTTTGGTGACCCGGATGCTAAAACAGTTATCAATTCAAGCCAACAGCCTGTCTGGCACAATGGGGATGATGATTATTTAATGTTAACACAGTCGCAGTTGGATGAAGGGTTAAAAGGTAAAGTCAGTAAATCTGGAGATACGATGACGGGAACTCTGGATGTTCCATCATTAACGCGAGGAGGTAAAAATGTTATTACAGGTGATTCTGAAACTACTAAAATAGGCGATACATCTATTGCAACATCAATAATTTCATCCAGAAAACCGACTTTTTCATATTCAGGTGGCATCAAACAACCTTTAGTTGAAAATGACGTTGTTGACAATCTGAATTCTACAAGCACATGGCAGCCATTAAGCGCCAAGCAAGGAAAAGTTTTGAATGATAAATTTTCAGGCATTTTAAAGAATGTTTCTAAATTCTGTTATGTTTCAAAAGTTTTGCAAATATCATCAGTTGAAGCAGTTGTTGATCTATTTACGCAAGAAGAATTAAAAGAAATGTTAGGCGTTTCAGATGACACTGATTTTAATAATAAAATTTCAGCTTTTGCGATTAACGGCGCCAAAAATACAAATGCTGCAAATGTTGTTTCAATCAACTATGTTGAAATGGATAAAAAATTGCAGATGAAAGTGAATACAGCCAATGTAGGATCCATGCGCGCAAATATATTGATTATCTATTCAGAGAATGAAGGTGAATAAAGATGGTTATTTTTGTTAAATATGAATCTGGTACGGGTAAAATTATTTCTACCGACAGTATTAAACTCTCGACCAATACAGGCATTATCGTGGATGATGATTTTGATGAAATGACAATTTTTAACTATAAAGTTGTAGATAATGAGCTTGTGGAATTAACACCCGAAGAAAAGGAAGAATTTTATCCAACACAACAGGACGAAAAAGCCGAATAAAGTGGGAGATCGTGTCGAAAGTGATGGCAAGTTGTGGAAATGTCGTCAAGCGCATACGTCACAAGAAAACTGGAAACCATCTATCAACACAGCCAGCCTATGGGAAGTCATCAATGTAGAAAATGCCGGAACCTTGGAAGATCCAATTCCTTATGATCAGACCATGACCGTGTACAATGGTAAATATTATCTGGAAGAAGGAATCATATATAAATGTATAGGTGATTCTGGCCAGCCTTTATATGCAACTTGTGCGAGTCTGGTAGGAAACTATTTTGAGGTGGCTGAATGACATGCCAATTTAAAGCGTTGGAAAATATGAACAAACCGGAAGATATTCCATATGCATTGCCAGAAGGACTGGAAAAAGAGTTTTATCAAGAATTCTACATGCGATGCATCAAGATCTTTCATGCACATGGAATGAAGGAACGCGCGGATGTATGCGAACAGAAACTAAAAGAGCTAGGGGAATTATTTTCCTAGCTTTTTCAATAGAAAAGAGGTGAAACAATGCAGCCAGGACAAACCTTAGTTGCCAAAGATGGAACACAAGTTGTTTTGTGGCCGTTTCCAGTGATGAACATAACACAGCTTTCAGGGCCAGGAACTTTGAGCCATTGCTGTGGAAATCCGGTGGACTGTGTAGGGCCGACAGTTAATTATGACGGGTATGCACCTTGTGACTGTCATGAGGTTTATCGAGATAATGTTGGAAATACAAGAGGATATACATCTGATAAGGAAGTGTATTATGCCAGTCCTTCAGGGACGGGATGGGTAAAGGGATATGTGAGTTTTTCCTTTACACATAATAACAACCCACCGGCACAGACCAGCTTCAAACAAGGCGAAAGAATCACATCAACCGGAACAGCGGGCATGGTTACTGGGGATCATTGCCACTTGGATCAGTCACCCATTGCCAATGCACAATTAGTCAGTTATGGCGTAACATGTGCATTTGGTAACTTATGCTATGCCTTGCAAGACAGTGTAAGTCCGGAAACGATCTTTTTTGTCAATGACACCCAGATCATAAACAGTCAAGGGTTGAACTTTTCAACCTTTGTCGATGGAACACAACCACCTACACCAGAGCCAACCTATCACACGTTTTTATTGCCTTTAGATCCTTTTGGTATTGAATTATTGCCAGTTAGAATCCAGGATGAAAAACCAACACCACCCGAACCGACACCAATTGAATGGATCATACCGGGGGATATCAACAATACAAGACCATTATCAGAAGATGAAGCATATAACAATTGTCGTGCCTTCTGGGCATATTTTAAAGCCAAGGGATGGAGTCTAAACGCTGTTTCAGGCATTTTAGGCAATGCATGGCATGAAAGTACAGTCAATCCAAACCGCTGGCAAGGTGATGATGCATGGCATCAACCACCGGATTCTTGGGGATATGGACTTGTACAATGGACACCATACACAAAAATTATCGCATGGTTACAAGAGCAGGGTGTCTATCCGGATGTTTCAAAATTTGGACAGAGCGAATGTGACCGCATCCAGTGGGAAATGGAAAATAACCAACAGTGGATCGCTACAAGTGCATACCCAGAGAGCTTTCGAGCATTCAGCACGTCAACACGTGACCCGTATGATCTGGCCATTGAATTTTTAGCCAATTATGAACGACCATTCGACCCAAACCAGCCAGAACGTGGCGATACAGCACGTGTCATATACAATTATTTACTGCAATATGAATAGTATGATAAAATAAAAGAAAGAGGTGAGAACATGCCAATATTAAACAGTCAATTTACACCTGACACGACCATTATATTATTAAAAGGGGTCGAGTGTGACGCGATGAACAATACCTATTGGGGATGTTTTAGCACGCCGGAAGAACAGTATAATTTTTACATGAAAAATTTTGAGAATCAAAAGATAACCTATGATAATTATACATACCAGCGTGCCAATGGTGTCGTTTTGGTGGATGGTGCCTTTGACGATCTTAGAACCTACAACTACATGATGTATCGTAACAAGAAGACGGGCAACGGGGCCAAATGGATTTATTGTTTTATAACTTCCATTGCCTACGTTTCCGATAATGTCACATCCATTCAATTTGAAACGGATGTCATGCAGACATGGCGTTTTGAGATCGAAAAGGATATCCTACCTAGTTTTGTGGCTTATGAACATCGTGAGTTGTGGTATTACAATGAGGAAGGAACAAGACTTCCATGCATCAATACGCAGCCGGAAAACATCGAAATTGGGGATAATTTGGTGTGCCGAAGAAATGCCAATATAGAAAGCGCGCAAGCCGATATCAGTTATATCATTATCACGATGAGCCAGCATTTTAATCAAGCCGACAGTGCAAGTTTGGAACACGGTGTGCCAACACAATTATTCCATTATATTTTTCCTTTCGATGCGACAACTGGAGAAGGTATATCATCACAATTTAAAGTGTTAAAACAAGGAACCGGAGAGTATTCTATCACACCATTTTCTACGATCTATGATTTAATAAGAACGGATGAAAATTTTGTCAATAAGTGTTCGAGTATCATCGTAACCAATGCATTATATGGATTGCGTACGGAATACGCCGGGACTTATAAAAGAGTCATAGCAAAACAAGGGTATAATGTTGTAAACGAAGGTGATTATACGTTCTTGAGACCTTCCAGCCTTCCATTAAATAGCGTGTATTATAATGACAACGCTGGCAGTGTTGAAAGAGAATATACAAACCCTTTCGATATTCTTTTAAATTTGAATTTTTTAAAAGAAACAAAACTAATGTTCAGCCCATTTAGTTTTAGTGTATTATCAAACATGAACGGAACATCGAAAGTGTATCAGCATGAATTATTTGACGATTTAACCAATATACGTTTTCTGATCGTGGGAAGTATTGACACATCCAAGGTTGACTATATCCCAGAAAATTACAAGGTGAAAAAACAAGAGATTTATGCAAACAATAGCCTAAATGGGATGAACGATGCGTTTGAAGATGGCTATGAATTATCCCTACCGATTGTATCGGACTATACAGCGGTTTTGATGCAGACAAGCAAGAACAGCATGAATGTGGGTGTGTCAAACACCATTCGAACGAATGAGACAAGCATGCGCATTGCCAGCGCAACCGGCCAAGCGATGAGCCAGCAGACGGGTATTCAAAATGCGATGCGATCACAAATGACCGCCAACAATAACATGTTAAACAGCCAGCTAACAGGCATTCAAAATCAAGTGGCAAACGTTGGTATGTGGTCTGGTCTGGCCGGAAGTCTAGGAAGTGCAGCAGGTAATTTATTAACCGGAAACCTTGGCGGAGCGGTTGGCTCTCTCATTGGTGGTTTTGCCAATGTATCAAACACCGCCGCCCAGATGCAGGCCAACAATTTAACCATGCAGGCACAGAATGCCAATGCGATGAACAACGCCAGTTTACAGAATAATGCAAACAGTCAGATAACCGCTGTGCAAAATGCATTAAGAAATACCACCACAAAATATCAGGCTGAAACCAACATTCAAAATGCGATTGAAAGCTATCAGGCTAAAATTCACGATGCAAACGCGACAGCCGACAGCATCGTAAGTGGTGGGTCCAATATTTACAGGGTGATTTCCTTAGGATTGCAGACACCTATATTGTTTATCTACACGCCAACCGATGAATATATTGAAAGAGCCAGCCAGGTATTCAATGTTCGTGGATATTCGACCAACCTAACCAAGAAGCCAAACTTGCATACAAGACAATACTGGAACTATATACAGACCGTGAAAGTCAATATGAAAGGTGGGGATATCGACCCGCAAGATCTGGAAAAAATCAAGCGTTGTCTGGATAATGGCGTAACCTTATGGCACACGAAAGACATTTGCGATTACACAAAAAACAATCGACCTTTGAATGACCCGCACAACAACGACAAATTTGGAAACCGAAAGGGGGATATTTAAATGTTACCAACCGATTTTATTTCCGATGAAAAGACAAGCCTTGAAACTCTATACCTAAGTTATCTTTTCAATATTTCTTTGAATATGTTTGAATATTCAGACATGCCAAAAAGTGTAGACACGTTTTATTTGGAATTTATACAGCAGACAAGAGGACTATGCATCATCATTGACGATGAGCGTTTTGGCCCGACCGCCTTAGAATGTACAATAGGTGGAAAGCTAAACCATTATTACATGCCGACCGCCTATCGTGGTGTAGATCCAACCGGTGAATTAACTGGTGTCTATAACGCCGAAGACGTGATCTTGTTTAAAAATTCCCCTTTATATGCGCCATTGTTACCACAATTGCAATACTATTCCAAACAGCTGGCGCTTGCATCCGAAACCATCAATGTCAATCTGGATGCGCAATGGACACCCTACATCATCCAAGGGGATAAGCGAATGTTAAACCAATTTAATAATTTTATGAAAAAGGTGCGCTCTGGTGTGCGTGCGATCTTTACAGCTAAAAATCTGGATTTAATGAGCATGTTACAAGTGCTACCGACACAGGCGCCATTTGTGGCCATGGATGTAAACGATGTCAAACAAACCATCCTAAGAGAGTGCATGACATTTTTAGGCATTGACAACGCCAACCAAGACAAAAGAGAGCGTGTACAGAGTGCTGAAGTCTATGCCAATAATACACAGATCATTGCTTCCAGAAATATCTGGCTGGCTGAACGTCAAAAAGCGGTGGATGCATTCAATCAAAAATTTGGAACGAATGTAAAAGTAAGCTTTCGAGCGTATAATGACATGCTCGACATGATGGAAGTAAACGACATGAGCCTAGAAGAAATGGCAAGCCTGGAAGAAGGTGATGAGAATGTATAGACCATTTAAACCGTGCCTTGTGCCTGTGACGGGCGCCAAATACACAGAGACCATTCAAGGCGTATGCTATACGCTGTGTCATAAAGAGATCATTGAAAGCGGATATACATTGACGGATGATGAAATATTAGAGTTGGCCAGGCCTAAAATTTTTGATTTTGACTACCAATTCTATACAGAAGATATGATCAATGAAAAAGGCTATGTATCGAAAAAAGATCTGGAAACAGGTATCTTGAATCATTTTTTCTTTGATGAAATAGGACAAGAAACCTATGCATATTGGAAAAGAGAGTTGAAGCACTGGATGATCATAAACATGCCACGTTATTTCAGTTTATTTAAAACCATTCCTTTTCAGGACCAGGAAAACCCGACTTTTAACACGAGCTATGATGAAGAATACACAAGACAAAATACCGGAAGTTCTTCCAGCTCTGGAAAAGACAAGGCAACCAATTTAACAAGTTCCACGCCGCAAGGTCGATTGGATCTTGAAGGAACCAACTACGTGGACAGCATCGTACAACAAATTAGTGAACCGGGCAGTAAGAGTGAAACGGATGCGAATGAAGATTATAAATTTCATCGTGAGGGAAACATTGGCGTGCAGACCTTGGCCGAAGTGTTGCAAGGCTCAAGAGATGCAATTATCACACTGGAAACCAATCTATATGATGAAATGCTAGACTATGGTTTATTCTATAACATTTATTAGAAGAAGGTGAAACAATGACATATGAACAATTTAAAAAGTTGGTATTAGGAAACGTGTATGACATTGACCATGCCTATGGCGGGCAGTGTTGGGATGGATATGCCAAATTTTGTATTGAAAATGGCATACCTTTTGACCATTGCACGGTCAGTGGTTATGTAAAAGATATCTACAACAATCGCAATTCAAACAATCTTTTAAAATATTTCAATGCGATCTATACGATGCAGCCGGGTGACTTGTGTTTCTTCAAGGAAACGCCAAACTGGACACCTTACAGCCATGTTGCTATTTTTGACCATGACAATGGTGACGGGTATGGCTGGTTTTTAGGCCAGAACCAAGGCGGAAAAAATGGCGCGTTTAATTTGGCAAAACTTCCTTATTCAGCGACATTCTATTATGCATTCAGACTGAAAAACATTGACAACAGTAGTAATCAGATTTTACCTGTCAATGAATTGATTGATCAGATACTCCATGTAGGAAGTTATGTTACATCCATTCCAATGAAAATTGGTGATCAGGGATTGCAGGTAAAAGAAGGTGCCTTGTGTTGCTATCTAAAAGAATTAGGTGGATGGTATCCAATTTCATTGGTGGAAGAATACGATCATTCGGATGGTGCACTCGATAATGTATTGATGAATACAAATGCCCGTGTATATCTGACACGATCACGTGTTGAAAAAGTGGATATTCCCACCAATCGTTGCAAGATAAATGGAATATGGGTAAACTGTCAACCATTGATTGAGGTAGCCTAATGCTTGAAAAACGTTTTCATTTCTACGTTCCGTCCAGAGTGAAATCCTACAATAAATTTATCAATTTCATCGTAGGCGGACGTGGAATTGGTAAAACGTATGGCTTTAAATTGGACAGTATCAAACACTATAAAAAGACGGGAAAACAATTCTTTTATTTTAAAAGGCACACGACCGACATGAGCACCATTGACACATTTTTCAATGATATTGCACATGAATTTCCAGAAGATGAATTAAGTGTAAAAGGTGGAAAGAAGTACAATAAATTCTATATCAATGATGAAATTTGTGGCTATGCCATGCCATTGTCACGATATAAAACGTTAAAATCATCGTCCTTCGTAAACGTGGACACCATTATTTTTGATGAATTTTTACCGGAAAAAGGCGGATATAATTTATACATACCAAATGAGGTAGAATTATTTTTAAATGCCATTGATTCCATTTTCAGACAGCGTGAAGGCCATGTATATCTACTGGCCAATAAAACAAGCATTTCAAACCCGTATTTTAATTATTTTAATATCAGTGTGAACCCGACCAAAGAATTTAATACATTTAAAGACTCGATGATGAAAGAGCAGATACTCATTCAAAACTGTGGTGATGATTATGATAAAGGATCGCAAGAAAAATCATCCTTTCAGAAACTGATATCCGGTACACGATATGGTGATTATAACTCTGGTGAATTTGCGTATGACACAAATGATTTTATTATGCTTATGACACCAAATTCGAAATATATTTGCACAATATATGCAGATGGTATTTACTTTGGCTGTTATGTTGATTTTACCGAAGGGAAGATATTTATCAATCGAAATGTAAACATGGACTATCCGGCTGTCTATTCAATAGGAAAAGATATGAGAGAAAATATGATACTGTCTAAAGGCTGGCGAAATGATAGAGTTCTATCTATGATCGTTCGAAATTATAGGATAGGAAATGTATACTATAATGATCATAGCACAAAGGATATCCTCAACCGCTACCTTGCCTTATTCTAGGCTTGAACTGTT